>JACCDZ011314747.1_pt1 | contig 101971 bp, 103 predicted proteins | sample 7449551 | NCBI WGS metagenome assembly JACCDZ01 (sample SAMN15323452, study PRJNA562643) | freshwater metagenome | isolation source: river surface water | place: USA:Blue River Watershed | collected 2017-08-18
AACGCTCCTCGCAATGACGGGGTTGGTTTTTATGTAAAATTAATCCTTCAAGGGATAATTACCGTTTGTTTGATTAGTTATTTTGAAAGGATATATTTAGTTTTTTAGTATATTGATTTTTGGTAACTTAATCTTTATGATTTTTACTATTAAATTTTCTAGTAAATCCAACAAATCAAAAAACTAAAAATGCCTAAATTTAATAGATTAAAAGATTGCGTTGTAACCAATAAAAATCTTATTGTACGTGTAGATATTAATGTACCTCTTAAAAACGGCATTATTGAAGATGACACAAGAATTAAAGCCATTATTCCAACATTAAAATATTTAGCAGAAAATAAAGCAAAAGTTATAGTGATTTCGCACTTTGGAAGGCCTGAAGGAAAATTTGAGCCATCAATGTCAATTTCTCAACTAGTGGAAAGAGTTCAAAATTTACTTGGATCTTCAATAAACGTCAAATTCGTTGATGACTGTATTGGAGAAAAAGTGAAAAAAGCTGTTGAATCTGCAAATTACGGCGAAGTTATTATGCTTGAAAATTTACGCTTTTATAAGCAAGAAACTAAGAATGATCCGGAGTTTTCTCGCGAATTAGCTTCTCTTGGAAATCTTTATGTTAATGATGCTTTCTCATGCTCTCACCGTTCTCATGCCTCAATTACAGGAATTCCAGCAATTTTAAAATCATGTGCCGGATTTTTAATGGAAGAAGAATTAGACGGACTTACTAATCACTTAGAAAATGCTAAAAAACCGATTATGGCCGTAGTTGGTGGTGCTAAGGTTTCAACCAAACTTGACTTATTAAGCTCTCTTTCAAGCAAAGCTAACACAATTGTTGTTGGAGGTGGAATGGCAAATACTTTTCTTTATGCTTTAGGAAAAAACATTGGTAAGTCACTTTGTGAAAAAGAACTTAAAGATACCGCACTTCAAATTATTGAGAATGCCAAAAAAAATAACTGTCAAATTCTATTGCCATTTGACGTTGTTGTTGCAAAAAAATTTGAACAAAATGCTGAATGCAAAACTGTTTTAGTTGATGAAATTGCTGATGATGATATGATTCTTGATATTGGATCTGCAAGCAGTGCAGAAGTTGCCAAAGAATTAGCAAATCATAAAACTTTGGTTTGGAATGGACCTCTTGGTGCTTTTGAAATTAAACCTTTCAACATTGGAACTGAATCTTTTGCCAAAACTGCTGCTCAATTAACTGTTGAAGGAAAACTAATTTCAGTTTCCGGCGGTGGTGATTCAGTTGCTGCAATAAATTCTGTTGGTTTAGCTGATAAATTCACCTATATTTCAACTGCAGGTGGCGCATTTTTAGAATGGCTTGAAGGAAAAGATTTACCGGGCGTTGCAGCTTTGGATAATTCAAAATGAAGTTTGAAAAAACTTGACAAATTATTGGACTGAGCTTGTAAAATATTTATGATGGGTTCTTAGAAATCTCCATTAAAATCTACAAACTCTCTAAAGCCTTCCTATCAATTTCAACAAAAGACTTCTTTCTCATATCCATCAAATAGCCTTTGGCAATATTTTGTAATTTTCTCATAAAAATATTGTTTTGCGCCATTTTCAAATCTTGCTCATCAATTTTAGTTTCAAATTTACTATCTATAAGCTTAAAAATATAATAACCATCAGAAAGTGAAACTGTATTACTATATTCATTTTTTTGAAGTCTTGAAACTTCTGAATAAATTTTGGGATCAATATCTTTTTGCGAAACCCAACCTATTTCACCATGATTTTGAGCAGCCAAAGAATCATGTGAGAACTGTTTTACAATATTTTTAAAGTCAGCACCATTTCTCAATTCAATTACCAATTTATCCGCTAATAATTTTGCATTTTCACCAAATGGAATAAAAACTTCAGCAATAAATAGACGCTTAACATTTATATCTACATTTTTTTGCTCTAAAAACTCTTTAGTCTCAGAATCATTAATTCTAACTTTTGAACGCAAAGATTCTGATATAATTTTTGACCACAAAAGCTCTGATTCAATTTGCTTTGCATAGTTAGCAAAAGAAATATTTTGTTTTAGTAGAGCTAGTTTGAACTGAACTGCATTTTTTTTCTGATGCACAGCAACTACTTCAATTGCATCAGCAATTTCGTTTTCAGTAACTGAGATTTTCAAGTTCTCCGATTCTTGTCTTATTAGCTCTTCATCAACCATCTTATCAATTATCTGGTTTAACAAATTTCTCTTTTCTTGAGCAGAAGAAACGTTAATTTTAGAAGTAAAAAGCACCAAATTATAGCGATCAATAATTTCAGAGTTTGTTATTACTTTATTATTTACTTTTGCTACAACAAAACTTGATTTGTAACTTTGGGCAATGGAATTATTAGCAAAAAGAGTAATAAAAAAAATAAATGAGATAGAGAAGATTTTATTCTTTTTAAAGAATTCACTATTCATAATCTAATTAGATTTTGCAATTACAGATTTGTAAACATCAATACCTCTAAGCAAATCAAGTGCTCTTGCTAACTGATAGTCTTTATCATATAAATCAAAATTATCGTCTTTGATTTGATCTTTTTTAGCTTCCTCAATTACTTGTTGAATTTGAACTTCAATGTGACCTTTTAAATCTGCTTCAGAATCGTACATATTATCTTTTTTCTCAATTTTTGCATCAGATAAAGCAACATCTGGTTCAATACCATGAGCCTGAATTGAAACTCCACTTGGAGTATAATAAAGAGCTGTAGTTAAACGTAAGGCACCGTTATTTTTTTCCAAAGGAATTACAGTCTGTACTGAACCTTTACCAAAAGATTTTACACCCATTATAACTGCTCTTTTGTTGTCACGCAAAGCACCAGCAACAATCTCTGATGCGGAAGCAGAACCTTCATTAATTAAAACTACTATTGGAACATTTGGGATCAAGTTTTCATCAGATTCATCTTTATAATATTTAGTTGCTGATTTATCGCGCCCACTAATCGAAACAATAATTTTGTCTTTACCCAAAAATGCATCACTAATCTTTATCGCTTGATCAAGTAATCCACCTGGATTATTTCTTAAATCAAGAACTAAACCCTTAACTTTTCCTTCACCAATTTGTGTTTTTAATTTTTTCAAAGCTTCAACTAAACCAGAATAAGCCTGCTCTGAAAATTTATTAACTTTAACATAAGCTATATCATTGAATTTAGATGATTTAACTGCCTTAACTTTAATAACATCACGAGTAATTGTTTTTACAAGAGGCTGCTTCTCACCTTTTCTTAAAATAGTAACACTAACTTTTGTTTTTGGCTTGCCGCGAAGCTTTTTCACTACTTCATCAATTGACATTCCAATCACATTTTTATCATCAACCTTAGTAATATAATCTCCTGATTTTACTCCTGCTTCAAATGCTGGAGTATCTTCAATTGCTGATACAACCTTAACAACCGAATATTCCATAGTAATTTCGATTCCCAGACCTCCAAATTCACCTTTGGTTTCAACTTGCATTTCTTTTAAAGAATCTTCATTTAAATAAGAAGAGTGAGGATCAAGAGATGATAGAAGAGCATTTGCTGCTGCCTCTGCAAGATCTTTATTACTTTTTTCTTCTACATAATCTTTTTTAACTCTTGAAATAACTTCTTGTAAAAAATCTTCTTGATCTCGTTCTAAACTTTTCGCATCAATCTTCAAACTCTTGATTTGAATTTGAGAAAAAGAAATAGCTGAGAAGAATCCAATCGCGGTTGAAATTATTATTACTAAAGAAATTTTAAAAACGTTTTTCATTTAATTTATGAATTAGAAGAGATTTTTATATAAAATTACCAATTATACGGCTCATTATAATTTTATACTTTTCTACCAAAAATGAACACTGAAAGGTATCTACTTAGATTGTGAATATAATAAACAATTTCAATAAAAGATAGTTTCACAAGGATCATAGAATCTATCGTTCATCTTTAGAAGAAGAAAACTATCTTTTAGGTAAGATTTATAAATTTTTTTTAACCAGTATTAAACTTTTTAGAAAAAAAGATTGCTGTTTTTACTCTAAATATTTTTGTTAAATTACAGAGTTTACTCTCTTTAAAAAAATAGCAAACTCTACAATAAATTATATTCCGTATTCTTCTTTTAAAGCGTCAGTAACCTCAGCAGGAGGTTCTTCACCATATGCTGAAAACAAAATTTTACCATAATTCTCAAGATGGATAATATCATCATTTAGAGCTTTTAAAAAAAGCTGTAATTTTAAACGATCAACTAAAACATAATACCAAGCGTTTCTACCAGCATCAAGACCTTTGACAAGGTAGATTAAATCTGCTTGCATTTTTTTCTTTGGGTCTACAGATTTAATATTATTTTTTGAGTTCAAAGAAGATTCAATAGAGGAGCTTTTATCAGATTGTTCATCAGCAAAAGTAACATCTTTTGAACCTTCTGTTTTTTTTTGTAAAGCTTGTGAAGTGAAACTACTGGATTTTTTACCGTATTTTTCAGCAAAACTTTGTGACATATTTTTATATTTAAATAATAATTTAGTATGCTCGCAAACTAAGAATCAGCTCTAGCACCTTTAAAATTTCTTAACCACCATTCATTAATTGGTCTTTTTGGTCCACATGGTCCATCTTCTTTTGATACACAAGGACTTTTTACATCTACTGTTTTAGATGAACAAGAAGAAATTATGACAAAAAAAGATAAAATTAGAACTATTTTTTTCATATATCTAAGTTACCTTGGATTTTGTTGCTATAACTGTTATATAATTATTGGTTTTTTAACTTATAAACTTAAATATCTCTTATAAGGATTTCAATAAATAAAAAAAATATTAATTTGTAAACAAAAAATTACTTTGATTACGACAATTTTCAAAAAAACACTAGTAATAGGACTTGGTCTTATTGGGGGATCTTTTGCTAAGGCATGCAAACAAAACAATATTTCTGAAAAGATTTATGCTTTTGACTTAGATATGAATTCAATTGAATTGGCAAAAAAATCTAATTTAGTAGAAGATTTATTTTTACTCGATGATAATTTAGAAGATTTTGATTTTATTGTTTTAGCAACCCCTTTATCACTTTATAAAGAAATTTTACAAAAAATTTCACACAAAATTTCCATAAAATCAATAATTATAGATTTAGGTTCAGTAAAAAGTTTGGAATTAAACAAAATTTTACCTCAAAACATAAGAAGAAATTTCATTCCTTGTCATCCAATTGCTGGATCAGAAAAAAATGGTTTTGAGAATTCTGAAACAAATTTATTCTATGAAAAAAAATTCATAATTTGTCCAGAAAATTGCAATCCAGATTCACTAAATAAAGTTCAACAAACAGCTGAAAAAATTGGTTCCATAGTTGAATTTTTAGATGCAAAAAAACATGATGAAATTTATGCTTTAGTTTCTCACTTACCACAATTTTTATCATTTTTAACCACAGAATTTTCACCAAAAGAAATAAATGATGACTTTTTTAATAAAGCGTTTCGTTTAAATAACTCTGATCCTCGAATGTGGGAAGATATTTTTAAAATCAATGAAAAGAACTTAGAAAAATTTTACTTGGAATTTTTTGATAATTTAGAAAAAAATTTATTTTCATTAAATAATTTCTCACTTTTAGAAAAGAAAAAAAATTTGCTTAACGAGTTTCAAATAAAAGAAGAAAAATTTGATGAAATTTTTTTTTCAGAAAACTTCTCGGAAATATTTTTTAGAAACTTAGTTGTTATTAGTTATTTAGAAATTAAAAAAATGAAAGAATATTTAAATTACGCAGGTAAAGGCTTTAAAGACTTTACCTCAATTATAGCAATTTTAAATTTTGATGATATAAAAATTAAAAACTTACTAGCAAACAACAACAAAAAAATTACTAAAATTTTTAGTTCAATTTCATGAATCAAGAAGCATTAAACGAAGTTCGTCCATATCGCGCTATTTATCGTCGTAAATCAAAACAAATTTTTGTTGGAAATGTAGCGATTGGCGGAGATGCACCAATTGCTGTGCAATCAATGACAAACACTCCAACTACTAATATTCAGGCAACAATTCGTCAAGTAAACGAATGTACTGAAGTTGGAGCTGAACTAATACGAATTTCAATCCCAGATAAAGAATCAGCAGAATCCTTAAAGAAAATTATTCCATATTGTTCCGTTCCAATTATTGCCGATATTCACTTTCATTATCGTAGAGCTATTGAAGCGGCAGAAGCAGGAGCAAAATGTTTAAGAATAAATCCCGGAAATATTGGCTCAAATGACAAAGTAAAAGAAGTTATCAAAGCAGCAAAAGATTATGGTTGCTCTATTAGAATTGGAGTGAATGCTGGATCTTTGGAACAAGATTTACTAAACAAATATAAAACTCCAACACCAGAGGCATTAGTAGAATCAGCACAGCGTCATATTAAAATTTTAGAAGATAATGATTTTTTTAATTTTAAAATCAGCGTTAAGGCTTCTGATGTTTTTTTGGCTGTTGCTGGTTATAAAAAACTTTCAGAGATTTGTGATTATCCATTACATATTGGAATTACTGAGGCTGGAAGCTTAGCTGCAGGAACTGTAAAATCTTCAATTGGGCTTGGAACACTTTTATGGCAAGGAATTGGAGATACTATGAGAGTCTCTCTTTCGGCAGACCCTAAAGAAGAAATCAAAGTTGCTTATCAAATTCTCAAAACTCTAGGAATCAGAAATCATGGTGTTAATTTGATTTCTTGTCCATCTTGTGCCAGACAAGCCTTTAACGTTATAAAAACTGTTGAAGAAGTAGAAAAAAGAGTTGAACATATAAAAACACCTCTAAGCGTTTCAATTCTGGGCTGCGTTGTAAATGGTCTTGGTGAAGCAACTCATACTCAAATAGGAATTACAGGTGGTGGAAATTCAAAACATAATGTTTACCTAAATGGTCAACCAGATCATAAAATAAACAGTGAAGGACTAGTTGATCACATTGTAAGTTTAATTGAAAAAGAAGCAGCTAAAAGTAAAAAATAATTTGAAAGAATATAATAAAACAAAAATTGCAAATAACTTTTCTAAGGCTTCTGATAATTATGATAATTTTGCATCAATACAAAAATTATCATCTAAGAAGCTTTGTGAACTTACCCTACCCTTTTTTAAAAATCTAAAGAGTAATTCCAAATTACTTGATTTGGGTTCTGGCACTTCAGCAATTGCAAAAGAAATCACAAAAACAGATATTTTCTTACAAAAAAATATTAATTTAACAGAGCTTGATCTGTCTCAAGAAATGTTATTAAAATGGCTGGATAAAAAATTTTACAATATTAATACGGTAAAAGCCGATATAGAAAAATTACCGTTTAAAGCAGCATCGTTCGATTTAGTTTTTTCTTCTTTTGCTTTGCAATGGATTATTGACTTTAATAAAACTTTTGCCGAACTTAATAGTTTAATAAAAAAAGATGCTATATTATCTTTTTGCGTTCCAAATAATGAAAGCTTTGAAGAAATAAAAGAAATAAGTTTAAAATCGGGCTGTAACTTCAATTTTAATGATTTACCAGAAATTGAAACTTTAAGATCGAGTTTAGCTAAAAATTCTTTTAAAGAAGAACTTTATTTGTCAGAAAAAATTAGTTCTGACTTTAAAAATCCAATAGATGCTTTAAAATCTTTTAAAAAAATTGGGGCAAATTATGTTAATCGCAAAAATTTTGTTTCAAAAAAACAAATTCAAAACTTTAATCAATTTTTAGGTGACAAATTCACAATTTCGTGGAATGTGTCTTATTTTATTTTAAGAAAAAATTAAGATTTTAAAAATGTTAGGTAAAGCATTCAGCAATAGTTTGTCAAAAAATCAAACTCAAAAACCCAAAAATATTGAAAAGAACGTTAGTTTGATAGATAATGTTAAAACAAAATTGGAAAATATTTTTCACTTTGGAAATAAAAAAATTCAAGAATCAAAAGAAGAACTAATTGTGATAAAACACAAGTTTAACAACTTGTTGGAAACTAATTATAACTTAGGACTAACTCACTTAGAAAATGGATATTTAGGAGATGCAATATTTCGCTTTAAATTTATCATAAAGTTCTGGCCTCAACATTATGATTCTTACTATCAACTGGCATATTGTTTGATATTAAAAAACAAGTTTCCTCAAGCAAAAAAAATACTTGAAAATCTCTTAGATAAAAAACCAGATTATGATCAAAAAGCTTATGATCTACTAAAAAGAATTAATGATTTTGAAAACCATCAGAAGAGTATAAATGAATAAAAACTACATTGCTTTCTCTTTAGGCATATTTTTAATTCTTCTCAGCTTCAACTCTTATTCTGCAAAAATGGATGATATATCTCAAGATGATTTTGATTCTATTGATTTTGTTTCAGAGAATAAGTTTCAGATCAAAGATCCATTAGAAAAATATAACCGTAAAATTTTTTCTTTTAACGAATCTGTGGATAAGTGTTGTGTAGAGAACATTGCAAAGGCTTATCGAAAAGGAATGCCTAAATTTGCTAGAACTTCTATAAGAAACTTTTTAAATAATTTATACTCACCAATTTCAGTTTTTAACTCCATCTTACAAGGAAAAACAGAAAATAGCTTATCGAATTTTTCAAGTTTTTTAATAAATACCACTATTGGTATAGGTGGAATATTTGACGTTGCTGGAAAAAAAGGAATTAACTATAACCAAGAAGATTTTGGTCAAACTTTGGGACATTACGGATTCAATTATGGATTTTATATAGTTTTACCAATACTTGGACCAAGTTCTGGAAGAGACTTTTCCGGTTTTTTAGTTGATAAATCGGTCAATCCAATAGAATTTAATTTCTTGGATATTGGAAGCGAAGAAAACTTTATTGATCCAAATTATAGAGTTGCACTTGCAATTATGTCAGGAATTGATAAAAGAGAATCTTTTATTGATATTATTGATGATATCAGACAAGATTCATTTGATCCTTATTCTACACTAAGAAGTGCCTATTTACAAAGAAGAGATTCTGAAATAAAAAAATAAAATTTATGAAAAAAATTATTACCACAATTGCTTTAGTTTTAATAACAGCAACATCATTCGCTCAAAATGTTGATCAATCAGAGCAAGTAAAAACTTTTATAAATGATGTTGGAAATCAAATAATAAACATTGCCGCTGATAAAAAACTGTCTTCTGAACAAAAGAAAAGTAATATTATCTCTGTTATCGATAAATCAATCGATGCAGATTGGATTGCTAGATTTGTTTTAGGAAAAAACTATAATACTGCAGCCGATTCCCAAAAAGAAAGTTTTGCTAAACTTTATCGTGAATTTATGATTAACACTTACGGGCCAAAATTCCAGAACTATAATGGCCGTAGATTTGAAGTTCTTTCTGTAAGTAAACAAGGAAATTTTTATATAGCCAAATCTGAATTCCTACCCCAAGACTCCAAAACCCCTGTTGATGTATCTTTCAGAGTTAAAGATAAAAATGGTAAACTTGTAATACTAGATTTTGTAGCAGAAGGAGTAAGTTTAATTGAAACTCAAAGATCAGAATTCAATTCAGCAATTTCTCAAAAAGGCATGGATCAATTCCTAGAAGATTTAAAAGTTAGAATCTCAAAACTAAAAGCACAAAAATAACAGAATATGAAAAATTATAAGACTATTTTATTTATTATTTTTTCAATTTTATCCTCACAAAACTCACTAGCAGAAGAAAAAAGAAACTACATCTATATTGTTGGGTCTTCCACAGTTTCACCTCTAATGACATCAGTTTCAGAAGAATTTTCTAGAATTCAAAATTCAAAAGATAATAAAATTGAAACTCCTCTTGTAGAATCAAGTGGAACAAGCCATGGATTTCAAGATTTTTGTTCTGGAATTGGCTTTAAATATCCTGATATAAATGGTGCTTCTCGGCCAATCGAAAAAGATGAGTTAGATTTATGTGCAAAAAATGGAGTTCAGCAAATTACAGAAATTAAAATTGGTTACGACGGAATTATTTTTGGAAATTTTATAAAGAGTAAAAAACTCAATATTACACAAGAAGAAATTTTTATGGCTTTAGCAGAAAAAGTCTATGATCCAAAAACCAATAAAATAGTAACTAATCCATATAAAACATGGAATGAGATAAATTCAAAATTACCTAAAGAAGAAATTTTAGTTTATGGACCTCCTTTAACATCTGGTACTAGAGAAATTTTTGTCAATTTAGTTATGGAAGAGTACTGCTTTCATAAAAAAGAATTTGTTGATGCTTATCCTTCATGGCTTGAAAGAAAAAAGCAATGTCATTCAATTAGAAATGACGGTAAATATATTAACTTAGGAGAAAATGATAACCTAATAATAGAAAGTCTTAAAAATAACCCTAATGCTTTTGGAATATTTGGATTTAATTTTTTGGTCGCTAACAAAAATGAAATTCAGGCTTCACTAATCAATGGAATGAAACCAAGCTTCAAAAATATTTCATCAAAAAAATATAAACTTTCTCGTCCCCTTTTTGTTTATTTTAAAAGAGAACATTTGAAACTAATTCCACAAATTTCCGACTTCATTAAAGAACTAATAAACAAGGAAACTATAGGAGAAAAAGGCTATTTGATATATAATGGACTAGTTCCTCTAACAAAATCAGAATTTGAAATAATAACAAAAGAAACTATTTCACATCTGTAAATAATTACTACTCACATATAATAAATTTTCTATATGTGTTACTAAAAAAGCATTTCTAAAAGTTAAACTTTAAATAGAACTAACAGTGAAAAAAAAATTTACAAAATTCTGTTTTGCTATTTTTTTGGCAATAATTCTACCATCATGCACAATCACAAAAGCATTATGGGGAGATAAAAGCTACGAAGAAGTTATAAAGCAATTTTTAGTTGGATCAGATGGAAGATATGTAGCGTTAATTAGTCCAAATTACCATTATGTATTTTCTGATAACTCTGGAGTTCTAAAAGGAATATTATCACTTAGCCAAAAAGGCGTTTTGACGATAGACACTGAAAAAACCTATATAAAGTTACATGAAAATAATGAAGTTAAAGGATATATAACGATTACAGGACCTTTCAGCGTTTTACCAGAAAATGATAAATATATCCTGACTGGAATAGGAATAGCACCAGATAAAAAAGATTACATTTCAGTTAAAATTGATTTATCTGGAAGAAGATATCTTTCAAAATATTTAGGACATAACCAATCAAACGAAAGCAGTAATACCTACAAAATATCTATTCATTATGATGAAAGTTCTGGATTAGTAAAAGGAGTTGGTAAGGCAGCAGTTACACCAATTGCAGTTACTTTAGATGCAGTTTTGTTGATTGGAAAAGTTGTTGTATTCCCACTATCATTCTAAAAATAGCAAGAACACAAGCAATTTATCGTTTATTTTGTTATTAGATTAGCTTTTAGAAGATTTACGACGCATTAAATTCTTCCTTAAAGCTTCAGAAAGATTTTTTTTGCTTTTCTTCTTTTCTTGCAGCCTTATTTTTTTCTTTTCTGAAATTTTTGGATCAGTTTCCTTATTTTCTTTAATCATCATTATCCGCTTCAAATTGTTTTGAATACAAATTAGCATAAGCTCCGCCTAGAACTAGTAGCTCTTTATGAGTTCCAGACTCGATAACTTTTCCTTCTGATATTACAACAATCTGATCAGCATGCATAACTGTTGATAAACGATGAGCAATAACAACTGAAGTTTTTCCCTTCATCAATTTTGCCAAGGCATTTTTTATTAATCTTTCAGAAACTGGATCAAGAGCAGAAGTTGCTTCATCTAAAAGCAATATTGGAGCGTTGTATAAAATTGCTCGCGCAATTGCAATTCTTTGACGCTGACCACCAGAAAGACGGATTCCATTTTGTCCAATTTTAGTTTGATAGCCTTCAGGCAATTCTCTTATAAATTCATCAGCTTCAGACATTTTAGCAGCATTTATTATTTGTTCTTCTGTTGCATCTTCTTTACCATAACGCAGATTCTCAATCACTGTATCATCAAATAACATAACTTCTTGATTTACAACAGACATTGATCCACGAAGAGATTTTAGAGATAAGTCACGTATATCATATCCATCTAAAGTTATTACACCATTTTCAGGGTCATAAAAACGCAATATCAAATTCATAATAGTTGACTTTCCACCACCAGAATGACCAACTAAAGCAACTGTTGTTCCTGCTTTTATTTCAATATTGATGGAAGTTAGTGTTTGCTTTTCTTTTATATAACGAAAATCAACATTTTCAAACTTAATGTTACCTTTCACATCTTTTATTGTTATAGCATTTTCTTTGTCAACTATGTCTTGCTTTTCGTCAATCATTCTATAAAAACGAGCAGCTGCAGCAAGCCCAAGCTGAATTCCAGAGTTCATTCCAGAAACTGATTTTAGTGGTCTATAAGCCATCATCATTGCAGCAAAAAAACTGAAAAAAGCACCAGTTGTAGTTTCGCCACTAATTACTTGCATTCCACCGTACCAAATTACAGCAGCAACACCAATTCCAGCCAAAGACTCTACAAAAGGAGATGCAATTAAAGAAAGGCGTGAAATTTTTTTACCCATCTCAAAAACGCTATCTATAATTTTCGACATTCTTTTTATTTCAAATTCTTCACAATTATAAGATTTTACAAGCTTTGAATATTGAAGAGTGTCATGAATTTGTGATGAGAACTTTCCAGCTATTTCCTGATTTTTACTAGACATATTTCGTAATCTTTTGCCAATTTTGTAAATTGGATAAGCCGCAAGAGGAAAACCTATAAAAGCAACCAAAGATAACTCAACACTTTGATAAAACATCACACCAATTAAAGCTGCTAAAGTTAGAGTTTGCTTTATTGCACCATTAAGCAAAGTACTGATAAGTCCAACCATAGCACCTATTTCCCCAGAAATACTTGCTGACATTTGACCAGAAGATCTATTGTGTAACTTGGCAATGTCTGATTTTATAAAACAAGCATAAAGCTTTTTACGTAAATCAGTCGTAATTTGCATAGTTAAAACATTCATCGTAAAGAGCTGAAAATAAGTAGCAAATCCCTTAATAACAGTTACCAATAAAACTGTAACTGGAATCCAAACTAACCAAAATTTACTACCCTCAACAAAAACTTTATCTAAGGCTGGTTTTATTAGCCATGCGTGAAATGAAGTTGTTGCAGCTATGACAACCATCAACGCAATTGAAATTGCAAAAGTTCTCCAATGAATTACAACGCACTCTTTTGCAATTCTTTTAAGCAAGTAAAGAGTACTTTCGTAGTTTATTTCTTTATTTTGTAAATCTGTCATTATTGAAAAAAGTTTATTTTATTTATGCTTTCTAAAGCATATTACATAAGAAAGAAAAATCAATTTTAAAATCTTGATTTTTCATCAAAATAAAATAGGGTTTAATACTGTTTCTAGCCCTTAATTTAGTTACTTGCCAAAAATGCTCAATATTTTTAATTCTTTCAAAGAACAATTTTTTAACGTTGTTCAAAAAATTGCTGCTGCAAATCAAATTGAAATCTCAGAGAAAGATTTTGCTAATTTTACAGTTGAACCAATAAAAGAAAAAACTCATGGCGACTTAGCTTGCAATATTGCCATGACTATGAGTAAAAAATTTTCTCATATCGACTCTCTTAATAATCCAAGAAAATTAGCAGAAAAAATTATTTCTGAACTAAAACATGACAATATTACAAAAATTCATATTGCTGGCCCAGGATTCATTAATTTATTTCTAAAAAACGAAATCTTATACAATATAATTACTCAATTAATAAAAAATAAATCTTTTACTTTTCCAGATATAGGCATGGGCGAAAAAGTAAATTTGGAATATGCATCACCAAATCCAACTGGACCAATTCACGTTGGACACACTCGTGGTGCAATTTATGGCGATGTTTTGGCAAGCCTTCTTTCAAAAGTTGGATTTGATGTTTTGAAGGAATATTACATTAATGACGCCGGAGTTCAAGTTAATAAAGTTGTGGAGAGCTCTTTTCTAAGATATTTAGAAGACTTAGGATTAGTTAAAATAAAAGAAAAAAGTTACGATGGTGAAGATTTTTATTTAGGATTTGGTTTTAATGACAAAAAATTTGAAGGATGCGAAAAACTTTATCACTACCCCGGAGAATATCTTAAAGATATTGGTAATAAAATTAATAAAGAATATGATAAATCTCTTGCTGAAGAGTTTAAAGGAGTTGATAAGATTGACGATATTACACAAAAAATCCGCAATTTCGTAATTAAAGAAATGGTTGAAATGATTAAATCAGACTTACTTGCTCTTGGTATAAAGCATGATAGTTATTTCTCAGAAAAAGAAAATTTACATGACACAAATAAAATTCCACAAACCATTAAAATTCTTGAAGAACAGGGCTTAATTTACGAAGGAAAATTAGAAACTCCAAAAACAGAAAAAGGTGTTGGTGCCAAAGATTTTAAAACTCCAGAAGGTTATGATGAAAAAAATCAAACACTTTTTAAATCAACTTTATTTGGCGATGACCAAGATCGAGTAGTTTGCAAATCTGACGGTTCTTACACTTATTTTGGAGCAGATTTAGCTTATATAAAAAGCAAATTTGAACGCGGCGCTACCAAATTTATCATGCCACTTGGTTATGACCATGCTGGTTATGTAAAACGTTTAACAGCGGCAACTAAAGCTTTAACAAATGACAAAGCTGAGTTGAAAATAATTCTTTGCCAAATGGTAAAATTTGTTAAAGATGGTGAACCGCTAAAAATGTCAAAGAGAGCTGGAAATTTTATTACTGCTCGTCAAGTAATTGAAGAAGTTGGTGCCGATGCTTTACGTTTTATTATGCTTAGCCGCAAAAATGATACACCTTTTGATTTTGACTTAAATAAGGTAATTGAACAATCAAAAGATAATCCAATTTTTTATGTGCAATATGCTCATGCTAGATGTTGCTCTGTTATGAAACAATTTCATATAACTTTTGAAAATGAAAAATTAGACGAAATTAGTGAAACAGTTTTTAAAAACTTAACTGATGAAACTGAAATTGAGTTGATTAAAAAAATTATATCATTTCCAAGAGTTGTTGAATTATCAGCCACAACATTTGAACCACATAGAATTAATTTTTACTTACAAGAACTGTCAGCAATTTTCCATGCTTTGTGGAACAAGGGTGGTGAAAATCCAGAACTAAAATTCATCATTAAAGATAACTTAGAAGTCACTAAAGCTCGTATTTATATGATAAATGCTTTGAAAATTATAATTGCCAGCGGTCTTGATATATTTAACATCAAGGCTGTAGAAGAAATGAGATAAAAAATTTCAAATATGGAAGACTTTGGTTATTTAAAAGAAGAGGAACAAAGCAAATTTACTAGAATATTGAAAAAAATGTTCATGCTTGGTGCAACCTTACTTTCAATTGCCTGCTTCATTTATGTTACCGTTAATGCCTACTATTACGTTTATGATGAAGATAATGGACAAATTGAAACAATAACTTCCCCTGAAGAACCAATAAAAATTATGGCCGAAGAATCTTCAGATAATCAAGAGACCACAATAGTTAACAATTCAATTTATGAAGATATTTTTGGCAATCGTAAAGAGTCAAAAAATAAAGTGGCAACAAAAATTCAACTTGCTCCACAGCCTGCTTTCCCACCAAAACAAGATAAATTAACACAAGTTACAGAAACAAATAATACAAATTCTATTAAAGTAGAAAAACCCTCTAATCAAAAAATTATAGTGTATAGTGATAAGGAAAAAGAACAAAACCAAAAAGACTTACTAACTAAAACAAACGGTAACTCTTTGTCTGAGAAACAAAAAAATAATGACAATATTTCCAATAAAAGAAAATCAATTAAAATTCAAATTGCCGCTCTAACTTCAGAAAACTCAGCACAAGATTATTGGAAGAAAGTAAGTAATAGTAACTCAAAACTATTTTCTGGACTATCTTCTTTCATTCAGAAAGTTGATTTAGGTAAAAGAGGAATCTTTTATCGTCTACAAATTGGAAATTTTCCAGACCAAACCGAAGCTGAGAAATTTTGTAATAGCTATATTTCTCAAACTCAAAAAAACCGAGCTGACTGCATTATTGTTGAGTAACTTAAAAAATCTAAGTTAAGTTATGAAAATCTCTAATTTCTAAAATTAGTTCAGAGTATTTTTGAGGAAAATCAGCTTTTGATAAAATCCAATCATAAATAATCATATCATCTTCTTCTATAAAATGATGGTATAAATTCAACTTATCATCGCTAAATTCTTTTATTTTTGCTTCTGCAAATTTACCAAGCAAAATATCTGTTTCTTTGCAACCACGATGAATTGAACGATATAAAACTTGTTTTGTAATAATCTCTTTATTCATTTTTTAAGTATGATTTAATTTGGTTAATTAATTTTTCGGATTCGTTCTTTTCATAAAACTTAGAATTATCCCCCCAAACTGGTTTTGGAAAAGATAAGTCGTTCTCAAAACGAGCAATTACGTGAATATGAAGCTGACGAACAACATTTCCTAAGTTAGCAATATTTAACTTATGAGGTTTAAAAAAACTTTGTAAAATATGGCAAACTTTATTAATTTCTGCCAAAACTTCAACTTGATCTTCAAAAGATAAATCAGTTAATTCTGAAACATTTTCTTGACGGGGAACTAATATTAGCCAAGGATAATTCGCATTATTCATAAGTAACAAACTACTTAACTTTAAATCAGTTATAAAAAACGTGTCAGCTTTTAATTTTGAATCAATTGTAAACATGTGATTGACGGATAAATTAATTAAGGAAAAATGACGAAAGTTTTTTTAATAACAACTGTTATACTTAGCAAAGCGAAGAATCTCAGGAAATAAGCTCCAAAATTCAACTTCTTAGATCCTTCGCTTCGCTCAGGATAACAGTTGTTATCGTATATTATTTAATAAATTTAATAAGTGCTCAAGTTTCTTGCAATCCAAAACATTGTTTTAATTGATAAAGCCGAAATTGATTTTTCCAAAGGTCTTTGTATTCTTAGTGGCGAAACTGGTTCTGGTAAATCAATTTTGCTTGATGCTTTAGGATTGGCAATTGGATTTCGTTCAAATTTAAGATTGATTGGTAACAACGAAAATAAAGCTTCTGTCAATGCTTTATTCGATATTTCAAACAATCAAGCTTGTAAAAATCTTCTCAAAGAAAATGAACTACTTGATTCAGAAAATCACAGTTCACTCAACATACGCCGTATTATAAATGAGAGTTCATCAAGTAAAGTTTACATAAACGACATTCTAATAGGTGTAAATTTACTTAATCAGATTGGCGAAACTTTAGTTGAAATTCATGGCCAACATGACCAAAGAGGACTCCTAAATTCAAGCTTTCATATTCAAATTTTAGATGAATTTTCTCAAAACCAAAACCTTCTGAAAGAAATTAAACAAAATTACGAAAGTTTAAGAACTGTTGAACAAAAAATTTCTGACTTAAAATCACAAGAAGAAAAAGCCCAAAGAGAAAAAGAATATCTTGAACACGTTGTTAAAGAATTAGAAAATGCAAATATAAAAGATAATGAAGAAGATGATTTAATTTCTAAAAAAGAACAACTTTTAGGAAAAGAAAAAATCTCAAATTTTTTATCTGATTTCAAATCACATCTTTTAGAAGCAAGTTCACAGCTCAACCTCTCACAAAGAATATTAATTAGAAACAACAATATAATTGATAATTTTTTATCAAAAAACAAAGAAGAATTTAATAAAATAAGTGAAAAAATTGATTCTCAAATTTCAGAAATTGAAGTTTCTATATCTAATTCAGAAAATATTTTAAGAGAAATTTCACGTGAAGAAAGTAATTTAGAAGAAATTGAAGAAAGACTTTTCTACATCAGAAGTTTAGCTAGGAAATTCAACGTCAGAATTGATGAACTAAATCAAGTTATAGTTGATTCAAAAAACAAACTAAAATTAATTTCTAGCAATGAAGAGTTATCTATAAATCTTGAAAAACAAAAAGATGAAATAATAAAAAAATACAAAAGACTTGCATCTGATTTAAGCAATAGAAGAAAAGAATCTGCAATAGTTTTATCAAAAAAAGTTGAAGATGAGTTAAAATTCTTGAAAATGGAAAATACAAAATTTCTTGTTGATGTTAAAGATTTTGAAGAAAATCAATTTTCAATCAATGGAACTAATAAAGTTAAATTTGTTGCAGCAATAAATAATAGTAATCTTGATGATATTTCAAAAATCGCTTCTGGTGGCGAATTATCACGTTTTATGTTAGCACTAAAAGTTGCATTAACTGATGTAAAATCAGCACCAACAATCATTTTTGACGAAATTGATACCGGAATTGGTGGTAGCACAGCAAATGCTGTTGGAAAAAGACTAAAAATTTTATCAAATAACTTCCAAATCTTAGTTGTAACTCATCAACCACAAATTGCAGCAAAGGCAGATAATCACTTTAAAATAAGCAAAGTATCAGAAAATAATCAGGCAAAAACCTTAATAAAAAAACTCGAAAACTCTGATCGCGAAAATGAAGTTGCTCGAATGATTTCAGGAGCAGAATTAACAAAAGAAGCAATTGCTGCTGCAATTAGTTTGATCAAAGAATAAAGGTCCTTAAATAAACCTAATAAAATCTTTGATTTTAATATTTGCTTCCTACAAAATACTTACAATCTTTTTATAAAAATTTTAACCCATTTTCTTAAATAAATGTCACAAGATACTCCTTTCGTACGACATTTTAGAAATTTCTTTATTATACTTTTCTTAGTTATTTTTGTTCTTGCATTATGCTTTTATATAACAGGAAGCCTTGTTATAGTAAGCGTTACAGGAAAATGGGAAGTTATTAAAGGATACGCTCTTCTCTCAATTGATAAGCAATTCATATATCTATTCAAAACCTTATCTTCTTACTGGAAATTTTACTTCCAAAATTATGATAGACTTACTCTGGAGAGTTACAATTATTTCACACTAAAGCTTTGGATAAATACCGTTTTACCCTACTCAATTTTAGCAACAATATTGTGGATTTTCCGTGCTCCCATTATGGATTGGAGACCATTTAAAAAACCAGAATCAATTCATGGTGAAGCTAAATGGGCAGAAAATAAAGAAATTAAAAAAATGGGCTTACGATCGAAAAAGGGAATTTTACTTGGAATGTATAAAAAAAGAACACTAGTTGCAGACGGATATCAACACATTCTTTTGTTTGCACCAACAGGTTCTGGTAAAGGTGTGGGCTTCGTAATTCCTAATCTTTTATTTTGGGAAGAATCTGTTATCGTGCATGATATTAAACTTGAGAACTATGAACTAACTTCTGGTTGGAGAAAAAAACATCTGAAACAAAAAGTATTCTTGTGGAACCCAGCTGATCCCGATGGAATTTCGCATTGTTATAACCCAATGGACTGGATTTCTAAAAAACCAGGACAAATGGTGGATGACGTACAAAAAATTTGTAATTTCCTTCTTCCCGAACAAGAATTTTGGCAAAACGAAGCACGCGCACTTTTGACTGGTGTAATGCTTTATTTAGTCGCTGATGATTCAAAACCGGCAACTTTGGGAGAAGTTGTAAGAACTTTAAGAAATGACGATGTAGTATATAATTTAGCTGTTGTTTTGGATACAATGGGTAAAAAAATTCACCCAGTTTCTTACATGAATATTGCATCATACTTACAAAAACCAGATAAAGAAAGGGGTTCAGTAACTTCAACTGCAAACTCTTCTCTAGAGCTTTGGGCAAACCCTTTGATCGATACAACAACTGCAACTTCTGATTTTAGTTTACATGAATTCAAGACAACTCCTCATACTGCATATGTTGGTTTGACTCCTGATAATATTAGTCGTCTAAAACCTCTGATGAACATGTTTTATCAGCAAGCAGCAGCGTTTTTTACTGCAAAAATGCCACAACCTCATGAAAAATATGGTGTTTTAATGCTAATGGACGAGTTTCCAACTTTAGGTAAAATGGAGCAGTTTCTTGCAGGTATTGCTTATTTTCGTGGTTATAAAGTTCGTCTTTTTTTGATTATTCAAGATACTGAACAGCTGAAAGGAATTTATGAAGAAAGTGGTATGAACTCGTTTCTATCGAACTCAACTTACCGCATCACTTTCTCAGCAAACAATATGGAAACAGCAAATTTAATTTCACAGCTTCTAGGCAACAAAACTGCGAATCAAATTTCTTATAACAAACCAAAATATCTTGATTTAAACCCTGGTTCAAGATCTCTTCACGTTTCTCATACTCAAAGAGCACTTCTTTTACCTCAAGAAGTAATTCAACTTCCACGCGAAGACCAAATTGTTTTAATTGAATCTCAACCACCAATTCGTTGCAAAAAAATCATTTATTTCAAAGACAAATTTTTTACTTCAAAACTATGGAAAAAAACTAAAATTCCACAACAAAAACCTTATATGCCTGACTATTCTAAAAATAAGGCCTCAAAAGATGAAAATGCAAACCAAAACAGCGAAGTTTCCGATAACACTGGAACAATAGAAGGTCAATTATGATAATTTCATCAAAAGCAATCAAAGCTGCAGTTATTGGAGACCCAATATCTCATTCTCTATCACCAAAAATTCATAATTCCTGGATTGAACAAAAAAATATAGATGGAATTTATGTAGCTTTAAAGATAGCAAAAAGTGACCTTAATCTTTGCGTTGATTCATTAGTAAAAATGAATTTTTCTGGTTTTAATGTAACAATTCCTCACAAAGAAGAAATCTTTAAAATATGTGACTTTAAAAGCAAAACTGCTGAGCTGACAAAAGCTGTAAATACTGTTATAATTACTGAAGATAAAAAACTTTTTGGCCATAATTCTGATTCTGAAGGTTTTTTAAATAACCTTGCAAATTCGAAAATAAACTTTGTTTTAAAAAATAAAACTTCATTCGTAATTGGTGCAGGTGGAGCTGCTCGTGCAATTGTTTACAGTTTGATAAAATCTGAAGTGAAAGAAATTTTTATCACTAATCGCAATGAGAAGCGTGCTTTAGAATTAATTTCTGACTTTAAAAGTTTTTCCGATAGCAAAAACTGTAACTTACATTTTTTAGATTCAAAAAGTTTTGAAGAAAATTTAGAAAAATGTCATCTTTTAATTAATTCCACTTCTCTTGGTATGGTTGGACAAGAACAATTAAAAATTGACCTAAAAGCTCTTCCTAAATCAGCAATAGTATATGATATTGTTTACAAACCGCTGATGACTGAATTGTTAAATAAAGCACAAATTCAAGGAAATGAAATTGTAACAGGAATTGGAATGTTGGTTTACCAAGCAGCTATTGGATTTGAAGCTTGGTTTAAAACTAAACCCCAAGTTGATGATTCATTTATTAAACAAACACTTGAGTTGAGCAAATAAATAGCTTAATTACCTAAAAATATGTTAAACTTCATAAAATCAATTTTTCGTATTACCAAACTTTTACTAATACTAATTCTACTTTCGTTCTTAGTTAGTTTTATGGTAAGCAATCGTGAAATTATATCCATTAACTTTTACCCTATTCCATTTACTATTGAGGCTAGAATTTTTGTAATTGTGTTTTTGTTTTTTGTAAGCGGAATGATTTTAGGCTTTTTTATTTTCTCAAGCCATATGATTTCAAAATCAATTAGACATTTTAAAGATCATCGTAAGATAGTAAAACTTGAAAAAGCACAAGATAATCAAATAAAAACCAAAAGAAAATTTTTTCTGCGTAGATAATTTTAAAACAATATTTGGGGATTATACCAATTAAACACAAAAAAACTGTTATCCTGAGCATAAGCGAAGTATCTCAGGAGTTTGGACTCCGAATAAAATCACTAGATCCTTCGCTTTCACTCAGAATAAAAGTTTTAATTAGGAATTGAATTGTGTGTCAAGGGATAATTACCCAATATTTGGTAAATTGACACTTGCTTTAATAAGTTTTGCACTTATTATTCAGATATTAATCTCATCTTTAATACTGTAAGTTCTTACAGTTATTCTCAAAATTAAAATTTAATAACTTAACCTAAAACCTTAACTTAAACAAGATATGGCAAGTAATTTGACTGTAATGGGCAATAAAGAAATTCTACTAGTTGCTGAAAACATCGCACATGAAAAAGGTATCGCTCCACAAGAAGTTGTATCCGCTATGGAAGAAGGCATTAAACTTGCCGCTAAGAAAAAATATGGTCATCACTTAGCAATTGAATGCAAAATTGATAAGAAAACTGGTCAAATTAAACTTTTCAACAACCTTGAAATTGTCGAAAATGACTCAATCGAAGGTTTTGACGTTAGAACTCATATTACTTTAAAACATGCAAAACAAGAAGACAAGAATGCTGAGATTGGCGGTTTTATAGCTCAAGAATTACCTCCAATTGATTTAAATCGTGTTGTTGCTCAAGTTGCAAGAAACGAGATTATAAAAAAAGTGAAAGAAGCTGAGAAAAATAAAGAATATAACGAATTTAAAGACAGAATTGGCGATATAGTAAGCGCATCAGTTAAAAAAGTTGGTCTTAAAAATATTGTTATGGAAGTTGATGGTTATGAAGCTGTAATTCACGAAAGTGGCCTTATTCCAAGAGAAAATTTCCGTGTAGGTGATAGAATGAGAGTTTACGTAGAAGATGTTAGAAAAGAATCCCATGGTGCCCAAATTTTCTTATCAAGAACTCACCCACAATTCTTAGTTAAACTATTTGAACAAGAAGTTCCTGAACTTTATGATGGAAATATTGAAGTTAAAGCAGTTGCCCGCGATCCAGGATCTCGTGCTAAAATTGCTATTTACTCAAGAAGAGAAGATATAGATATTATTGGTTCTTTTATCGGTATCAGAGGAAGTAGAGTTCAATCAGTAAGTTCAGAACTACGAGGTGAAAAAATTGACATTATTAAATGGTCTTCAAACATTGCCGAATTAGTTGTTAGTTCACTCACCCCAGCAAAAGTTAGTAAAGTAGTTGTTGACGAAGAAAATTCATTAATTGAAGTTGTTGTTGCTGAAGATCAATTAAGCTTGGCAATTGGTCGCGGTGGACAAAACGTAAAACTAGCTTCTAAAGTTGTTGGATATAAAATTGATGTAATGACTGACGAACAAGAATCAGTGAAACGTACAACTGAATTTAACCAAGCTTCTAAATTATTTGTTGAAGCTTTAGACGTTGAAGAAATGATTGCTAACTTACTTGCTGCTGAAGGATTCTTAACTGTTGAAGAATTAGCCGAAGCAGAAACTTCAGAAATTCAATCTATTGAAGGTTTTGACGAAGAAGTTGCAAAAGAATTAAAAAGAAGAGCGGAAGAATTTTTACAAAAAACCGCTTAATAGTTTAAAAAATATACTTTTACTAAACAAAGAATTTAGTTTCAATTGTTGCTAGATTCTTTGTTTTATCCTAAGTAATAATCTCATTTTTTGAGAAAAATCAAAATTACACCAAACTGAAATTTTACAACTAAAATTAGTTTTTACAGAACACAAAGTATTAGCTAAATTTTTTTAAAAAAATTTACTTTTGAGACTAATTGGTTTTGATATATAACAGGTAAATATTTAAAAATGACCGAAAAAAATAATACGAATACATCTCGTTCTACTCTTACTCTTAAACTAAAACCAGCCGTTGCAGATAATAAAACTTTAACTTTAAAGAATGCGGATAACAAAAAATCTAGCAACTATTCATCAGTTCAAGTTACAATAAAAGGACGTAAAAAAGAAGCTAAGGTTGACAGCTCTGTATTAAGTAAGGATGAACTTGAAGCAAGAATAAAAGCAATCTCAAGCGCGAATAAAGAAGATTCATCTGAAGAATTAAATAGCTACGAGATTTTAAGCAAACTCAACAAAAAAAATGAAGAAAACATTGTTGAAGAAGAAATTACTGAAGTAATTGAAAATAATAACATTGAATTAGAACAAGAAACCTCAGAAACTATTGAAGAAGTTATTGAAACTATTGTTGAATCAAAAGTAGATAATGAAGAAAAAATAGAACCAATTGTTGAAAAAAAAGAAGAAGTTGAAAAACAAGAAGTCAAAAAAAAGCTTTCTTCCGAATTTGTTCTAGATGGTTTTGATGTTCGCAACAAAATTAAGCAAAGCGTTGCAATAAAGAATCTTCAAAAGGAAGAAAGAGATAAAGTTATTGAAGCTAAAAAAAAACAAGAACAAGAAAAAGCTGAAAAAGAAAGAATCGAAAAAGAAAAGAAAATCAAAAATAAAAAACATTACAGTTCAAGCAGTGATTTTGAAAACGAAGATTCTTTTATAAAAAAAGGCAAACCTTCTTACAAAGATGAAAAAGTTAATACCCGTAAATTTACCTACATAATTGGTGGTGATGAAGATTCAGAAGAATTTGGAAGAAGAAGAAAAAAACCTAGAAAACATAATATCGAAGATAATTCACAAAAAGAATATAAAAAAATTGTCAGAGAAGTTATACTACCAGACCTTATATCAGTTGCTGATCTTTCTGATCGTATGTCAGAAAAAGCTGGAGACCTAGTCAAAAAGCTTTTCACAATGGGTATGGTTGCAACATCTAACCAAGTAATTGATGCTGACACAGCAGAACTTTTAGTTGTTGAATTTGGTCACACAGCAAAACGTGTTTCTCATTCTGATGTTGAAAACGTATTAGAAGAAGATGATCCAACAATTGAGAAATTACCAAGAGCTCCAATTGTAACTATTATGGGTCACGTTGACCATGGTAAAACATCGCTTCTTGATGCAATTCGTGAAACCGACATTGTAAGCGGGGAACACGGAGGAATTACTCAACATATTGGTGCATCACGAATTAAAACTAAATGCGGTAAATATATAACTTTCCTTGATACTCCTGGTCATGAAGCATTTACTGAAATGCGTTCTCGCGGTGCTAACGTTACTGATATTGTAGTTTTAGTTGTTGCAGCTGATGATGGAGTTAAAGCTCAAACAATTGAAGCAATTAATCACGCTAAAGCAGCAAATGTTCCAATTATTGTAGCTGTTAACAAAATTGATAAGCCAGATTCTGATCCAAGAAGAGTAAAAAATGAACTATTATCATACGAAATTGTATCAGAAGATTTGGGTGGTGATGTAATGTTTATAGAAGTTTCTGCTAAAAGTAAAATTAATTTAGAAAAACTTGAAGAAGCAATATTACTACAATCAGAAATCCTTGAACTTAAAGCGCCATATGAAGGAAAATCAAGCGGTGTGATAATAGAATCCAGAGTTGATCCTGCAAAAGGTGTTGTTGCAACTCTTTTAGTGCAAAAAGGTACTTTAGATGTTTCAGACCTTATAGTTGTTGGAACTTCATACGGTAAAATCAGAAAAATGTCTGATGATCATGGCAAAAACATAAAAATTGCTACACCTTCTATGCCAGTTGAAATACTTGGTTTAGACAGTGCACCAAACGCAGGTGATAAATTTGTTGAAGTTTCTGAAGAAAGACAAGCTCGTGAAATTATTTCTTATCGCTCTAGAAAAGAGAAAAATGAAAAAGCTATGAAGAATTCTGCAAAAAGCTTTTCTGATATTTTCAAAGAATCTGGCAAAGGCACTTTAAAATATCTTAATGTCATTGTAAAAGCAGATGTAAACGGTTCTGTAGAAGCTTTACAAGGCAGTATTGTAAAATTAAATAATGAAGAAGTTGCAATTAAAGTTATACACTCTGCAACTGGTGGAATAAGTGAAACCGATATCAGCTTAGCTGCAGTTTCTAACGCAATAATTATTGGTTTCAACGTACGCGCTAACGTTTCAGCAAAGGAAATTGCCCGTCTAAAAAATATTGATATCCGATATTATTCAATTATTTACAACGTAGTTGATGACTTGAAACTTCTTCTTTCGGGAATGCTTGAGCCAACCAAAAATGAAGAATATTTGGGACAAGCAGAAATTAGACAAGTATTTAAAGTTTCTGGCGCTGGAAAAGTTGGTGGATCATTTGTAACTGATGGAATGATTAAAAGAAATGCCAAAGTTAGATTGCTCCGCGATAACGTTGTTATTTATGATGGAGTATTAAAAACTCTAAAAAGATTTAAAGAAGACGTTAAAGAGGTTAAAAGTGGCTTTGAATGCGGAATTGCCTTTGAAAATTATGAAGATATAAAAGAAGGTGATTCAATTGAATGCTACGAAATAGTAGAACAAAAACGTTCATTATAAATAAATATTGGAAAGCAAAATATGGCTACAGAAAAATATGCTGTTTCTTCCAGAATTATTCACTGGTTAATGGCATTGCTAATTATATTTCTTCTTGGACTTGGATTTTATATGGATGAATTTCTAAGCAAAGAAGCGACCAACCGTATGGAAATTTACAATTTACATAAATCTTTTGGTGTTGTTGCATTAGTTTTTATTTTTGTAAGAATAATAAATCGTCTATTAAAAAAAGCACCCGCTCTACCAATTTCAATGCCAAGAATTGAGAAAATTTTTGCTAGTCTAGGTCATGTTTCGCTTTACTTATTAATGATAATAATTCCTCTTTCAGGTTACTTAATGTCAAATTCTTTTGGATATCCAGTTCACTTATTTGGAATTGAAATGCCAAAAATAGCTGAGACAAACTTTGAATTAGGAAAAATTTTTGCTGAAATTCACGGTCTTGCAGCTTACTTAATGTCAGCAATAGTCTCTCTTCATGTTTTAGCAGTTATAAAGCATCGTTTTTTTGACAAACCAGAAAATGATGTACTTAAAAGAATGATTTAAGATTTCTTATGTTGAAGAATCGTATAATTCCTTGTCTTGATGTTAAGGATGGTAGAGTTGTTAAGGGTGTCAATTTTGAGAATTTAATAGATGCTGGAGATCCTGTTACACAAGCAAAATTCTATTACGAAGAAGGAGCAGATGAACTATGTTTTCTCGATATAACAGCATCAAACGAGAATCGCTCAGCTATATTTGAAACTGTAAAAAAAGTAGCAAAAGTTTGCTTTATTCCACTTACAGTTGGTGGTGGTATTAGAACAATAGACGACTTCTCACAATTACTTTTAAGCGGAGCAGACAAAGTTTCGGTCAACAGTGCTGCAATTAAAAATCCACAACTAATACTTCAAGCTTCTCAAAAATTTGGTTCACAATGTGTAATTGTTGCAATTGATGCCAAAAAGAACTCTTCTGGAAATTATGAAATTTTTACTCATGGTGGTAAAAATCCGACTGGAATTGACGCAATCAGCTGGGCAAAAAAAGCCGAAGAACTTGGTGCTGGAGAACTTCTTGTCACATCAATGGATAAAGATGGTACAAAATCTGGTTACGACATAGAGTTAATAAAACAGATAACAACTAAAACAAAAATTCCTGTTATTGCTTCTGGAGGAGTTGGAAATTTGCAACATTTATCAGATGGAATTAAAGCTGGCGCAAACGCTGTTCTTGCTGCATCAATTTTTCATTTCAAAGAATATTCAATTAAACAAGCTAAAGAGTTTCTTGAACAGGATAAAATAGCCATACGTAACTTTTAAAAAGCAATTATACCATATCCATTTTGGCATATTACGGAAGAAATCCAACATGCAAATCTATTCTTATGCTCTTCGTTCGAGTATTCTTTTTTTAGCTTTTTTGTTATATTTTATAGTTAAATTATTGTTGATAATACTAAAAAACTTATTTTTATAAGTTTTTTCAGCAATTATCCCTTTTTTCTTATACCAGCTGTTTAAAAATCCACCAACATAATTAGCGAGCATAATTTTTATGATTGCTTCAAAAAGTTAATTTAAAAAAATTAAGAATATGAGTGTTTAACTTTTTTTCTCTTTTGCCTTGCAATTGATAAAGCTAAAGCAATTAAATATTTTTTACTTTGTTCGTTCTCAATTTTTCTAAAAGCACGCACCAAAGGTAAAACATCGTTTTCGAACTTCTTCATCTCTTTTACCTGCTTCTTATCACTTTTAAAATTATAATTGTAATAATCACGATCGGCTTTTATTCCATAAAAAAATGCACTTATTGGCTTATTTAGAATTTGTGAAATTTCAAATAACTTACTTGCACTAACTCGATTTTTCGCTTTCTCGTATTTCTGAATTTGCTGAAAAGAAATACCTGTTAATTCTCCTAATTGATCTTGAGTCATACCGGCAGCAATTCTAAATTGACGCAATCTTTTTGCAATATGCTCATCAACTGGTGTTACTTTATCTAACAGCATGAAATGTCTCTTTTAATTTGTTTCTAACTATAAATAATGCAAATAATGATAGTAAAATAAACAAAGGATAAAAACTATATTTTGAGTATATTGTTGGCTCAATATTATTTATGAAATTCACATCAATTATTCCTTCAGTATTTAATTCTATTTTATCAACCAACTGACCAAAAGGATTAAAAAATGCTGTAATCCCAGTATTTGCAACTCTTACCAAAGCAATTCCATATTCTACTGCTCTTACCTTTGCCATATCAAGATGTTGATAAGGACCGGAACTTTTTCCAAACCAAGCATCATTAGTTAAATTAACCAAAAGATCAGGACGACTTTTTCTATCAATAATTTTATCAGAAAAAATCACTTCATAACATAATAAAGGAGAGAAAGAAAAAACATTATTTTTTAAAGTTTTTGGCCCATCACCTTCACTAAAACCCATAGCTCCGTCAGTAATTTTACTGATAAATGGCAAATATTTTTGTAAAGGAACGTATTCCCCAAAAGGTACTAAATGATGTTTGTCATAATAGTTTGCGACCCCTCCACCATCAATAATAAAAACACTGTTCCACACTTCATCAATCTCTCTAGAAGAAGAATAACCAAGTCTTAAAGCGCCAGTAATCAAAACACCTTTTTCTGGCACTGCAAGTTTTAGTTTATTTAATAACTCAGCGTTATTATCAATTGCATATGGAACAGAAGTTTCAGACCATATAACAGCTTTTACTTCTCTTAGATCTTTCGAATTTGTTAACCTGATATGCTTAAAAAAATTGTGATATTTTTCTTCCAAATTCCACTTAGCACTTTGTTTTATATTACCTTGAACTAAGCGCAATTTTTTGCTGCTATCGATCACAACTTTGGAGCTATCTATTCTATAAAGTCCATAAAAAAAAGAAGAAGCTAAAATTAAAATTATAATTATACCAAAAATTTTATCAGAAAAATTATTACTTATAAAAACAAATTTACCATCTTCATACGATACAAATAAAACCGGAATAAGAGATACTAATACCGCCATCAAACTTAACCCCCAAATGCCAAAAATTGCTGAGATTTGCAAAAAATTATCGTTAAAACACCAAATATAACCTATCAAATTCCATGGAAATCCTGTAAATAGAAAAGAACGCAATACTTCAAACACAACCCATAAAGATGAAAAAATTAAAACTTTTTCATAAACTTGTTTAATAAAAAAACGATCAACTAAAAATTTGTAACTTAGAGCAAATAAAGAAAAATAAATTGCCAAAACTGCCGGAATAAGAGTGGCAGCAAAAGGAATCAACCAAGCAAATTGTTTGGCGTCAACTAAAAGCGAAATTGATATCCAATAAATTCCTGCAACAAAATAACCAAATCCATAAAACCAACCAAACCAAAAAGTTTCTTTTTTATTCTTTGCAATAGAAATTAAAAAATAAAAAATTGGAATTGAAATTAATATTGGAAAAAATAGGTGAAAAGGAGCAAAAGCAAGATTACATATAGCTCCAGCAAGAGTCGCTAAAAAGAATTTATTTTTACTTTTCTCTTCTAATATAAACTTCAAAATCATATAAAATATTCTGCTTTGATTTATCATCTTTATTAAAAATTGCATTACTTTTACTTATAAAAAACTTGGAATTTGAATCGGAAAAAATTTTAATATGATTTTTAAAATAAAAGTTACGATTAAAAACTTCTCTAAATTCTTTATCTTTAAAATAGTACTCCAAAAAACCAATATTACAAAATTCTCCTTTGTTAACAAATAAAACTTTTAAATTTTCATCAGCAATTCTTCTTTTTAAGTCACGAAATAAATAGTTCATTGTATATGATTTATTATAATCTTCTGAATAAAGGAAATTTGTATTTTCTGAATAAAAAACCAGATTTACTGGAACGCTAGCAATATAAAAGTTTTCTTTTTCTAAATAATTTAGTAGTGGAAATTGATGAAAATTTGAACCTGTTAAAAACAAAATTTTATCATCTTGCTGATAAGCATAACTTTTTGCATAATAACTAGTTTTTCTTAAGAAAAGGTTGTGTTTTTCTGATATTCCGTCTTTTAAAAATGCTGAAGAAATTACTGAAAAATAACAACCAAAAAACCAAAAAATTGAACCAATTAGTAAAAATATTGAATGTGATGAAAAATTTTGAGAAAAGTTTAAAGAATTTTTTTCTATAAAAAACATTATCACAAATAAAGCAGCCAAACTAACAAGATAGAATTCTTTTATTTTGAAATATTTCAAACTTAAGCAAGAAATAAAAAACAATACTAGATATAAAATTGTTATAGCTAATATCTTATTAAATAAATTAGCTGAAAATTTTTTATTTTTAGAAAATGAAAAAAACAAAAAAAATGGTAAAATAACCCAATAAAAAAAAGCGCTAAAACTAAGTAAAAAAAGACTACCTAAAAATAAAATTGATGAGCATGCAAAAATAAATATTAAGAAGTTGTATTTACTCAAATTATTTTCTTCAGCACAAAATAAATCATAAATCCACTTCAGATAACAAATTGTTACAATTGCAAAAAAAACAGAAAACTGATCGATTGTGCCAATATTTTCAACTGCAACTAAGAAAGAAACTTCAAAAAGAAATATAGCAAGAATTAGATCGTTTTTAGTAAATTTAATACGAGAAAAAACCAACAAAATCAAATATGGAACTACAAAATTCCATAAAAATTTTTCAGTAAAATTTGCTAAGAAACTATGATTATTACCATAATAAACTGAATTCTGCATAGCAATTGATTCAAAAAATTCTGGTATAAACTTTATAATTAAAAATAAGTAAAAAGAACCAATCAGTACCATTATTAACTTATCAATTTCAAAGAAAAATTTTAAAGATCTTCTTTGCCAAAAATTGTAAAATTCTATAAATAAAATCAAAATTAAATAATGTGGTTTTAAACATGGAATCAAACCCATACAAACTCCACGCCAAAATAACTCTTTTTCTGAAAAAGGTTTTTTTCTAATAAATGATGAAGAAATATAAGGAAAAAGAAGAGCGAGAAGAAAACTTGTTTTAGTTCCAAATTCTGAGATTTCTAAAGCTCCAATTCTTAAAAAAAATGCTAAGCAAAACCCTATTATAATTAAATTATAATGATTTTTATTGTCATAAATTGTAGTTTTTTGTAAAAATTTTGTTGAAAAATATATTGAAGCAACCCCTAAAATATTTACTACAATTTCTGACATATAAATTGGATTTATATGAAGAAAATTAGAAACTCTGAATTGAAAAGCATAAAAATAGAAAGATAGGGGGAAATTGCCTTCAAAAAAATCATAATAATATTTTTTACCATTGGCAATTTTGCGTCCTAAATCAAGATAAACTCCAGTATCTGGACCAATCCCAAGAATTGATCTAATAAAAATACTAAGCAAAAAAATGGTAGTGCAAAAAAGTAACAAGAAGCGATCTGAAGAGAGTAAGGAATAAATTTTTTTATTATTTTCTGACATAAATACTGAAATCGTAAAGTGTTTTCGAATTTTCTAGATCAACTTCATCAAAAATATCTTTTTCTGAGGAAAAAAACTCTATTTCTTCTTTATTAGGCAAAATTTCTGATGCAAATATTCTTTTATCAAAATTGTAATTCTGATAAAATAATTTTTTTAAATTTTCATCTCTAAAATAATATTCCAACAAACCTATATGACAAGAATCGTAGAAGTTATTTATAAATATGATTTTTACATCATTTTCTAAAAAATTATGTTTAAAAATATCAGCAGTTTTTAAAAAATTTTCACTAGAAGAAACATATAATTCTTTGTAAATAGAAGCTTTGTTTGTTTTTCCTAAATAATTTAAAGTTGGAAATATATCAGAAAAATTAGGTGATAATATAAGAATATCATCACCATTTTTTAAATTTTGATTTGAATATCTAATTATATTCTCACTTAAAAAATTAGGCGATTTAACTTTATTATCAAAATTATAGGACTCTTTAATTGCAACAATGTATGAAGAAGATAAATTGGAAAATAAGAAGAATATAGAAATCGCAAATAATGCTGAAAATTTTTTGTAAAAACTTTGATAAATTTTTTCATAAAAAATTACAAAAATCAAAGTAACAAAAATAGAAAATATAAGCAATAGACTTTGGTCATTCTGTAAAATTTGTAAAAATACAATGAAGCAAAGTATTAAAAAATATACAGAAATTGAAATTATATTCTTTAGATTTTGTTTTGATTCTGGAAAATCATTAATAACTTTCTTATAAAGAGAAAAAGCAGTTATTGGTAGTAAAATCCACCAAAAAATTATAAATTCTTTTAATTGCAAAAAACTTTCACCATCAAGAATAGGAAAAACCAAAATCAAAGTTAAAACAAACTTGTTTTGATAAAAATTGAACTTCTTTGATTTTAAAAATTCATAAAAAATTTGAATCAATACTAAAGTTACTAAAGCAAAAAAAATACTTTCTGGAATTATTCCTAAGTTATTAGGAACAATAATTAAAGAAGCTGAAATTATAATCAGAAACAATTTTATAATTTTATAACTTTTTGTCTTATATTCTTCTCTTAATATCTTGATGAAATATTTTTTGTTAGTTCTTAAAGGAAAGCTTCCAGAAAATATTTTGAATGGAAACGTCAGAGACGATAAGAAAGGAAATAGAAATAACAGTAAAAAACTTTCAGAAGTAATAAATTCATTAATTGGCAAAAAAACTTTATTTAAGAAGAAACTTAAAGAGAAGGCAAAAACAACTAAATTTCTTTTTTCAACTTTTAAAAAAGATTTTGATAAAATAAGACTAGAAACATAAATTGAAGCAACGCCAAGTAAGTTAATCAGAATATCTGCCAAAATAACATTATCAAAGCTATTTTTTGCCAAAAAATATCCACTTTTACTTCCTATGTCAAAACGTGAACGCAAGAAAATACTTAGAAATAGTAAAAAAATAACTATGTAAAAAGCACTATTTTCTTTTTTTAAAAAGTTATTTGTTTTTTGTAAGAAGTTTTGAAATTTTTGTAGCAAAAATTTTTCTAACTTTTCACCCCAAATTAAGCGTTTTTCTTCAATATTTCTTTGGATTTCTAAGATATTAAATTCTAGCATTACATTATTAAGTTGTTGATCTAAACTAATAATTACTATATATTCAGTAATTAATCACTATAATTTATTAAAAATTTTGTCATGACAAAAACTGTTACAATTGCTTACGGAGACGGAATTGGTCCTGAAATCATGGAAAGTACTTTAGAAATTCTTAAAGAAGCAAAAGCTGACATAAAATTCAACACTATTGAAGTTGGAAAAAAAATTTACGAAAAAGGTTTTAATTCAGGCTTGATGCCTTCAGCTTGGGAAGATTTAGCAAATACAAGAGTTTTGCTTAAAGCCCCAATAACAACTCCACAAGGTGGGGGTTACAAAAGTTTAAACGTTACAATGCGTAAAAAACTTGGACTTTTTTCTAACGTTCGTCCTGTAAATTCTTTCTACCCTTTCATTGCTACTAAATTCCAAAATATGGATGTTGTTATTATTCGTGAAAATGAAGAAGATCTTTATGCTGGAATTGAATATCGTCAAACTCAAGAAACTTATGAATGTTTAAAGCTTGTAACACGTCAGGGTTGTGAAAAAATAATTCGTTATGCATTTGAATATGCAATTGCAAATAATAGAAAGAAAGTAAGCTGCTTTTCTAAAGACAATATTATGAAAATGACCGATGGAATTTTTCATAAAGTTTTTGATGAAATTGCCAAAGAATATCCGCAAATTCAAAATGATCACTACATAATTGACATTGGAACAGCTCGCTTAGCAGCAAAACCAGAAATTTTTGACATTATTGTAACAATGAATCTTTATGGAGATATAATTTCTGACGTTGTAGCAGAAATTTCAGGTTCTGTTGGTCTTGCTGGTTCAGCAAATATTGGCGAAGATTATGCAATGTTTGAGGCAATTCACGGATCTGCTCCAGATATAGCCGGAAAAGATATAGCAAACCCAACTGGTCTAATTAACGCAGCTGTAATGATGTTAGTTCATATTGGACAAAATGACATAGCTTGTAAAGTTAGAAATGCTCTTTACAAAACAATTGAAGATGGAATTCACACAAGCGACATATATAACGAAAAAACATCAAAGAAAAAAGTTGGGACTACAGAATTTACAAAAGAAGTAGTAGCCAGACTTGGTCACAAACCCTCTCAACTTCCTCAAGCAGATTTTGCAAATAACGAAAAACCAAAGGAACAAAATAAGAATAAGTTCAAGACTGAACAAAAAATTGAACAAAAAACTTTGATCGGTTTTGATCTTTTTATTGAGTGGAATAAATCTTTTGAAGATTTAATTGCAATTCTAAATACAATGGAAAGCAAGAAACTAGAGGTAAAAACCATAAGTGCTAAAGGCCTACTATTATGGCCTCTAATTGATAAACATATGATGCCGAACTATGTTGGTGGTCAAACAATTTTGCGCTTTGTTGGAAAAGGTATAACAGGTAAATCAAGTAACCAAATTATTGATTTAAATAAATCAATTTCTCATTCTGATATTATTGAAATGTTAAATAATTTGATAACTCAAAATATTGATTTTATTAAATACGAAGGTCTTTATCTTTTTGATGGTAAAGCTGGCTATACTTCAACCCAAGGCGAGTAAAAAATCTAAGAAATAAATAATGAATAAAGAAAATATTAATTACGATAAATTACTTGAAATTACTGCTCAAACAGTCTCAAGCAGTCAGTTTTACTGGCAATCACTTTCTTTAATTTTTTGTTTTATTTTATCTTATGTTTTTTATCGAGTTACCAAAAAAGCAGTCCTACCAAAAATAACCAGAACAACTTTAAGAAAAAATGTTGAGCTAAACCGTATTATAACAAAATACATAAATATACTGCTTTATCCTTTACTATCGGTAATTTTCATTTCAATTGGATTGTCAATTTATGCACAATTTTTTGATGAGATTATTTTGTTCTCGACAACATTAAAATTAGTAGCCTTATTTCTTTTCTTACGTTTCTTAAGAGTATCTTCAGATAACAAATTTATAACTAACACAGCTGCTTTATTTCTTGCCCCAGCATTAGTTTTAGACACTTTTGGTCTTCTTGACTCAACAATAACTTATCTTGATCACTATGCTTTAAAAATAGGATTAGTTAGAATATCAGTTTACCTTATTATAAAAACTTTTGTTGTTATTTTAATTCTTTTTTGGGCTTCAAACTTAATTGTCAAAAAAAGTAAGTTATATATCGATAATAACAGCAATATTAAATCCAGCACCAAGGGCATAATTGCAAAAATTATTGATATCTTCATTTACTCTGCAGTCGCAATTATCTCTCTAAAAACTTTGGGCGTTGACATGACAACTTTTGCTGTTTTGGGAGGTGCAATTGGCGTTGGTATTGGTTTTGGTCTTCAGAAAATTGCTTCAAATTTTATAAGTGGAATTATTCTTCTTTTTGAAAGATCTATTGAAATTGGTGATTGGGTAGAAATTGACAACGGAAATATTTTAGGAGTAGTTAAGCATTTCAGTGGTCGCTATACTTTGATTGAATGCTTCGATGGCAAAGAAATTATGGTTCCAAACGAAGACTTTATCATTAATAAAGTAACTAATCTAACTTATTCCAACAATCGTGCTAGAATAGAAATTAATATTGGTGTTTGTTACTCTTCGGATTTAATAAAAGTAAGAGAAATTATGATGCTTTGCGCTAATGAACATCCAAGGACATTAAGTTATCCTGAAATTGAATGCTATATTACCAATTTTGAGGAATATGACATAAAGTTTACTTTATATTTTTGGGTAAGCGATGTTACAGCTGGAAGAATGTCAGCAAAAAGTGAAGTTATGATTAATATTTGGAAAAAATTCAAAGAAAATGATATTAAAATTTCCGTACCTCAAAGAGAGATAAAAATTATTAATGATAATAATATTTCAAAAATAAAATGAAGCTGTTACTTGATCACCAAATTTTCTCTTCTCAAAATGTTGGAGGAATATCACGCTATTTTTGTAACCTGATCTCTGAATATAAAACTATTGATCCTTCAATATCTATTTCACTTCCTATATCTTACCATAAAAACCAGCATCTAACTGAAGTTACGCATTTGATAAAAAATGATAATCTTAACAAAAAGAAAAATTTCCAGTTATTTAAAAATTACCAAAAAGAAAACGACAAATCTATCAAAAAAGCCTTAGAATCAAAAGATTATGACATATTCCATGCAACTTATTACGAAAAAAATCTACTAGAATATACTGCAAATAAACCATTGGTTATAACAATTCATGATATGATTCATGAACTTTATCCTGAGTTCTTTGCTCTCAAAGATAATACGGCAAATCATAAGAAAGAATTAGCTCTTAGAGCTGATAAAATTATCACAGTATCAGAAAATACCAAAAAAGATTTACTTAAATTTATCAGACTAGATGAAAAAAAAATTGAAGTAATTCCTTTAGCAAGCTCATTTAAAGTAAGAAAAACAACAAAAAATAAAAGTTATAACTACAAATATCTGCTTTATGTAGGCAATAGATCAATTTACAAAAACTTCTATTTTATGTTAAATTCAATTGCCGATCTTCTAAAACAAGATGATTTACATTTGCTATGTTTTGGTCATGCTTTTAATAAAAAAGAGTTAGAATTTTTAGAAAATCTTCAAATTAGAGAGAGAGTTAAAGTAAATGGTAAAACTGATGCCGAATTAGTAAATCTATATCAAAATGCTCTGGCTTTTATTATACCATCATATTACGAAGGATTTGGCATTCCGATCTTGGAAGCAATGTCTTGCGGTTGTCCAGTTCTTGCCGCAAATAAATCTTCAATTCCAGAAGTAGCATCAGATGCGGCTTTATATTTTGATCCTAAAGATGCTAAATCTATAAGAAACTCTGTGGAAAAAATAACATCGGATAAAAAATTTAGAGATTCCCTAATAGAAAAAGGCTACCAAAGAAATGATATGTTTTCTTGGAATCAAACGGCCGAAAAAACCTTGAAAGTTTATAATTCACTTATCTAAATATGATTAAAGAAACAGCGGCAATAGCTTTTTTTTGTTTCAATAGAGCTGATAAAACAAAAATTACATTGGAATCTTTAGCGCAAAATGATTTAGCTTCTGATTCTGAGATTTTCATATTTTGTGATGGTCCAAGAAATATAAAAGAATTAGAACAAGTTAAAGAAGTTCACAAAATTATAGATAACATTTCCGGTTTTAAGAAAGTTCATATCTACAAAAAAGACCTCAACCATGGTTTGCGTTCTTCAGTAATTGATGGAATTAATTATATTCTTAAAAATCACAATTCATTCATTGTAATAGAAGATGACATTGTGACTTCAAAAAACTTTTTAAAATTCATTAACCAAGCTCTTGAATTTTATAAGGATGAAAAAAACATTTGGTGTATTACTGGGTTTAACTTTCCCACAAAAATCTTACCTTTTCCAAAGCAATATAAAGAAGATATATTTTTTGTACGTGGAAAAAACTCTTCTTGGGGATGGGGTGGATGGAAAGATAGATGGAAAAAAATTGATTTTGACATAGAAGATTATGACCAATTTATCAAAAATAAGAAATTGGTAAAAGAATTTAATCGCCCTGCAGGGAATATGTCAGAAATGTTACGCTTCCAAAAACAAGGTAAAATAAATTCTTGGGCAATTGCAATGTCTTATGCAATGTTTAAAGAAGATGGATATACAGTTCATCCTGTTAAAACCATGGTAAAAAATATTGGATTTGACGAAAATGCCACTCATACAACAAGCAAAAATTTAAGCTTTTCTGACTTCAATTTAAAAGATACTGGAGTTTTGAAACTGAAAAAACTAAGCGAAGTAGAAAATAATTTTTTAGCTGAAAAATCTTATACCAAATATCACAATAACAGTTCTTCTCTGAAAAAATGGTTCACATCAAAAAAGAAAAGGAAAAATTTACAATGGTTGTTAATCGGTTTTGTGATTGCTGAGTTAATTAATTATCTATTTAAATAAAATAGTAATAAAAGTTTGGAATGGACTCATAATCTAATCCAAAAAAGCGTGTTTTTAAAATTACAAGATCATTGTTCCAGCACCACTTTCGGTAAAGATTTCCATTAGCAAAATATTATCAACTGCACCATTTAAAATGTGAGAAAATCCGACTCCCGACTCAAGAGCTGCAATGCAAGTTTCAATTTTTGGAATCATACCACCAGTAATTATACCGTCTTGTATCATTTGTCTAGCAGTTGCAATGTTTAAATGACTTACTAGTTCTCCATTAGGCAACATTACACCATTTACATCTGATAAAATAATTAATTTCAAAGACTGCATAGCACTTGCAATTGCTCCAGCTGCTGTATCAGCATTAATATTGAATGTTTCACCATTATCACCAATACCAATTGGAGCAATTACAGGAATTATATCTGAATCTTCAAACAAGGCTAATACTTCAGGATCAACTTTATAAGGTTCACCAACGAAACCTAAGTTTAATATTTTTTCAATATTGGAATCAGGATCTTTTTTGACTCTAGTAAGCTTTTTTGCTCTTATTAAATTGCCATCTTTACCACAAATTCCAATAGCTTTACCACCAGCAGAATTAATTTCTTTAACAATCATTTTATTAATCGAACCAGCTAAAACCATTTCAACTACATCAACGGTATCAGAATCAGTAATTCTTAGACCATCAACAAAAGAAGATTTAATATCAAGCTTATTTAACATCTGACCAATTTGTGGACCACCACCATGAACAATAATTGGATTAATTCCAACTTGCTTCAATAATACAACATTTTTAGCAAAATTCTTCAAATTTTTATCACCACCCATGGCACTACCACCGAACTTTATTACAAAAGTTTCACCAGCAAATTTACGCATGTAAGGCAGAGCTTCACATAAAACTTCAGCTTTTCTTGACCATTCACTAACATTGGTTTCTTCTTGCAACAATATTTCATTAACTGGTGTTGCGTCTGAGTTATTTTTTTTAGGATCGTCGAAGTTTATGATGTTGCTCATTTCTTGTGATTATAAAATTAAAAATTAATTTCAGTTTTTTATGTAAATTATTCTTGATTGGTTTTTAATCAAGAAAAACATCAAGAAAAATTACATTTGTTTTACTAATTTTTCTTATCGTATCAAAAACTTTGGTTGCATTATTTTCATCACCAAATTTATTAAATAAAATTATTTCAGGAAAAATATTTCTGGTTTTCATTGCTTCAATTGCACAAAGAGTGTGATTTATAGTTCCCAAATAGTTTTTACTAACGAATAAAACAGGAATTTTAAGTTCTTCAGCTAAATCAAGAAAAGTTTTTTCATCATTTACAGGAGTCATAATTCCACCAGCTGTTTCAATAAATAAAAAGCGATCCAACTTTATTGATTTTTCAATTTCTTTTTTACAAAAATCAATAACTTCTAAGAAGTCTATCTTTTTACCTTCAAGTTCAGCAGCAATATTGGGGGACAAAGGATTTTTAAATTGCCAAGGACTTATTGAGTTAAGGTTATTTACAGAAATTTCTAAGTTTAGTGATTTCAAAATTTTTGCAGAATCACTGTTTAAATCATCAATTGTAAAACCACTTATAATAGGCTTTATTGCTGAAACTAAATGATTATTTTTTTTTAATTTAACACAAAGATTTTCAAGAAAAAATGTTTTACCAACATCAGTTCCGCTTCCAGCAATTAAGTAAATTTTTTCTTTTAAAAGCATTAAGAAGTAGTTTTAAAATTACTAACCTAATTTTGAGAATGTTTCGTAAACAGGACCAAATACTGCAATTGTAATCCATGCAATCATACCACCCATTACCATAGTCAATGTTGGTTGTATCATACCAACAAGTCTATCAATTGAGTCATTAATTTCACGATCATAGAAGAATTTGATGTTTTTTAAAGCACTTTCCATATTACCAGTTTCTTCACCAATTTTAAACATTCTTATCACCAAACTTGGAAAATAACCAGTAGCGGCAATAGATTTAGTTAAAGACTGACCATCAGAAACCTGCTGTTTGACAATTCTTATACTTTTTTTAATTGCTTTATTTTTTACAACTCCGGCAGCTGCATCTAAACATTCTATAACACCTAGACCACTTCTAAATGTCATTGAAAAGAACTGACAGAATTTAGCTGTATCAATTTTGTTTAAAATTGGACCCATGATTGGAACTTTTAACTTAAAGTGATCAATTTTGACTGCAATTTCTTCAACCTGTGCTAATAATTTCAAAGTTGTCCAAGTAACAGGAACAAACAAAATAATAAATAACCAATAGCTTTTGACAAAATTAGAAAATGCTATCAAAGAAAGAGTAATTGCTGGTAAATTTATATCTTGAGCCAATAAAAAAGCTGTTACCTTTGGAACAACAACAGAAGTCATAATTGCTATTACAACAAACATTAGTAAAATACCAAAAGTAGGACCAATAGTAGCTTTTCTAGTCTTTCTTTTCATATCCATATTCCACTTCAAGTCTTCAACAATATTTGTAAAACTTTCTGTAAAATTACCAGTTTTTTCACCAGTTAAAATCAAACCAACGTAAACCGCATTAAAAATATCAGGATATTTTGCCAAACTTTCTGAAAGTAAACTGCCATTTTTAATTAAATCATAAATTTCACCCATCAAGCTTTTAACTTTTGGGGAATCAGAGTTTTCTTTAAGATCATGAATTGAGTCAATAATTGAAATTCCAGCACGATCAAGCTGCTCTAAATGTACGAATGTGGTAACCAAATCTTTTTGTTTTATTCTACCTAAAAAAGAAATGGAACTTTTTTTTGTTTCAACAACTTTACAATCCACAAGATCTTCACCCATTCTCTTTAAAATGGCCATTAATTCACCTTGGTTTTCAGCGATCATTTTTCCGCTAGATTTCTTACCTTTATCGTTTATTGCTGTGTAGCTGTATTGAGGCATTTTTGACCTTACTTATTTTTTTTCATTTTTTTAAGAATCATTTCTCTTTTTAGTTTAGATATATGATCAACAAAAGTAACACCATTCAAATGATCAATTTCATGTTGTATACAAGTTGCCATAATTCCATCTAAATTCATTGATTGCTCTTTTCCATAATAATCAAGAAATTTTACTCTTACTTCTGAAGGTCTTTTCACCTCAGCTCTTGCGCCCGGAAAAGACAAACACCCTTCATTAAAGCTTGATAATTCTTTAGATTTTTCAACTATTTCAGGATTTACAAAATAAAACGGATTTGTGTTTTTAACATGAACACCACCGCAAGAACCATGATCATGGTCATGATCATCTTCTTCATAGTCAATATCAATAACTAAAACTCTTTTTAAAACACCAACCTGAACTGCAGCTAAACCAATTCCGCCTTCTGCATACATAGTTTTAACCATATTATCCATTAATTTTCGCAATTCATCATCAACTTTTTCAACAGACTTTGAAATTATTTTCAGCAAAGGATCTGGAGATAGAACTAAAGGAAGGATTGTCATATTAAAACTATTATTTTTTTTAATTATTTTTGTAACTTAACTTAAGTTATGATTTCAAAATTTAAATAAGTTTTTCTAAATTTTAAACTATCAAAGAATAATTGTGCGAATTTGCTTAAATTCTAGCGAAAATGCCAACAAAATAATAAATTTAGGCACTATACCATCTTTACAAATATTTTAATCCTAAAGAATTTTAGGAATCAAATTTCGGAGCTTATCGCTTAAAATCCTTCGCTTAACTCATTATAACACATATTGTTATGGTATAATTGCATAAATTTAATTATCTAAAGCCTGTTTAGTTTGATATAAACATTCTACTACAAGCAAAATAAGACGTTAGAAATTACCTTAATTTTTCACAAATAATTCTTAAAGCTTGAGGGTAAATTTTATGTTCACTTTTAAGAATACGAGCTGCCAAAATTTCTTTAGTGTCACTTGGTAAAACTTCCACTTTTTCTTGCAAAATTATGGGACCGGAATCCATTTCTTCACGCACAAAATGAACAGTGCAACCAGAAATTTTGGCTCCAGCCTTGATTGCATCTCCAACTGCATCAGCACCTTTAAATTCGGGTAAAAGAGATGGATGAATATTAATTAATTTATCAAACCATTTTTGCACAAACCATGGCGATAAAAGACGCATAAAACCCGCCAAACAAATAAACTCAGCTTCTGATTTCTCAATTTCTTCGCTAACTTTTTTATCAAAATTTTCACGAGCCTGTTCCTTGGAAATTTCTGTATTAGAAAAATCTTTGTGATTTAAAAAAGCGGTTTTAATTCCTTTAATTTCAGCAAATTTTAATCCTTCAGCATCAATTTTATTTGATAAAACTAATACAACCTCAGCAGGAAAATCTTCTTCTTCACAAGCTTTAACAAGAGCTTTCATGTTGCTTCCACGCCCTGAAATCAAAATTGCAACTTTCACTTTTCTCATAATTCTCTAACTATTTTCAAATTTAACCAATATTTTGTGCTAGTAATTTTGATTATATTGTTCTATAGAGTAAACTCAATTTTTTTTATTAAATTGCTATCATAGAAATTTATAATGCAAAATCCTATAGATCTAAAAAAACAAGAACTTAAATCGCTAATAAATCAAAAATATATCAAGCAAGATGAAAAAGAAGATAAAACACTAGATTCAAAAATAGCAAATTTAACACATGAAATTGAAAATTTAGAAAAAGAACATAAAGAAATAAAACAAACAGAAAAAAGTACTAGTTTAAGCGATGTTTCTGCAACTTCCAAAAATTTTTCTGAATCAAAAACTTTGGAATCTATTCAGCAAGAAGCAAAAAAACTTATAAGTGAATTATCTTCTAAAGGATTACTAACATTAGAAAAAACAACAACAGATTTAACAGACTATTCAATAAAAGGCCCTGAAAATACAAAAAAAATTATAGATTTTGTAGAAAAAACAACAATAAATTCAAAAAACTATTCAATAAAAGACCCTGAAAATACAAAAAAAATTACAGATATATTTGCTGAAGTTCACAAAAAACTAGCAGAAAGAGGTATTGACGTTGTAACAAAAGAAATCAAAAACGATAAAAGTCAAGTCTTTGGATTTTGTATAGGTTTTCCAGCTGAATATAAGGGAACAAGGGATGTCTTAGAAATCACTGACAAAGAAATTGATGAGATTTTAAAAATTAAGTCTGAATATTTAGAATCAGGTAAAAAAATGAATCTTACTTTTGCTTCAGAAATTATCGGAACTAGAGATTTAGTTAGAGGATTTGTTGGAAAAATGATGAAATACGAAATGATAAAGGAAATTTCATCAAAATGTAATAGTAATGAACTTCAACAGTAATGCTGTTTCTTTAAAAACCTTGGTATTGTGATCAATCATATATTTCTATGGTGTTTCAAAATTGAGTCCAAATAAACATTTTAACTCAATAAATTAAGCTATGAAATATGTAAAAAAGGATTTAGAGATAGATCAAAAGTTAAGATTATCATAATTAAATATTATTTTTATAACTTAAGTTCTGATTTCTCAATTTCTTCGCTAACTTTTTTATCAAAATTTTCACGAGCCTGTTCCTTGGAAATTTCTGTATTAGAAAAATCTTTGTGATTTAAAAAAGCGGTTTTAATTCCTTTACTTTCAGCAAATTTTAATCCTTCAGCATCAATTTTATTTGATAAAACTAATACAACCTCAGCAGGAAAATCTTCTTCTTCACAAGCTTTAATAAGAGCTTGCATATTACTACCACAAACAAAATTAGAATTGCGACTTTAATTTTTTTCATGGTTTTTTATAAAAAAGTATAAATTAATTGACAACTTTAGTAATATTGACAATATACAAGACATTGTCAACTTTGAAGTTTGACATCAAAAAATTGGAGAAGTCTTCCAAACTAATATTAATTAATAAGGTTAGTTTGGGATAATCGCTAAAAATTGAGTAAATGAGGTTTATGAAGACACAAAGAATAACAATTGAAGTTTCAGAAGATCAAAAAAGAAATATAAAAATTCTAGCAACTTTGAGCAATTTAAATATCAAAGAATTTATTTTAGACAGAACAATTGGTCTTGAACCAAATGAAGAAACACTAAAATCTTTTCAAGATTATGAAAACAAAGTTGGATTGAAAAAAAATGATAATTTTGATGACTTTTGGAATGAGATAATAAAATAACTTATGCTTGCAGTAGTCTACACCAATAGTTTTAAAAAAGATTTTAAGAAAATTCTAAAACAACAAAAAAAATTAGAGAAACTTGGATCAATAATTAAAACCCTATCACTAGAAGAAAAATTAGATATGAAATATAAAGATCATCAATTGATTGGAAACTTCAAATACAAGAGAGAATGTCATATTGAACCAGATTTACTATTGATCTATGAAATTAATCAAGATGAAAAGGAACTGGTTTTACACAGAATTGGATCACACTCTGAACTTTTTAATAAGTAGTACAACAATTTAGGTGAACTTGGCTTCTAACCGCGTTCACACTTTCATTTAAAATTATTGAACAAACCATTTCTACTTCAATCGTCCACCAATTATGAGTCTCAAAGCATTAAGCTTAATGAATCCAGCAGCATCTTTTTGATCGTAAACTGAATCTTCTTCAAAAGTTACATGCGCTTCAGAATACAAACTTTTTGATGATTTTCTGGAAACAACAGATGCACTTCCTTTATATAACTTTAAAGTAACTGATCCTTCAACATTTTCTTGAGACTTGTCAATCAAAGCTTGTAACATTTCACGCTCTGGTGAAAACCAAAAACCATTGTAAATTAAACTAGCATATCGTGGCATCAATTCATCTTTCAAATGAGCTGCTTCACGATCTAATGTGATTGATTCCATGGCGCGATGTGCAGCAAGCAAAATTGTTCCACCCGGAGTTTCATAAACGCCACGCGATTTCATACCAACAAAACGATTTTCAACAAGGTCTAAACGGCCAATTCCATTTTTACCACCAAGCTCATTTAGTTTAGTTAAAATTTCATGAGGCTTCATTTTTTGACCATCAATTGAAACTGGATCACCTTTTTTGAACTCAATTTCAATAATTGTTGGTGTATTTGGTGCTTCTTCAGGACTTACTGTACGCTGATAAACATATTCTGGAGCAGCTTTAGATGGATCTTCTAAAACTTTTCCTTCACTTGAAGTGTGAAGCAAATTCGCATCAACTGAGTATGGAGCTTCGCCGCGTTTATCTTTAGCAACCGGAATTTGATTCTTTTCGGCGTAATCAATCAATTTTGTACGAGAATTTAAATCCCATTCTCTCCAAGGAGCAATAATTTTTATGTCTGGTTTGTTGGCATAGTAAGAAAGCTCAAAACGAACTTGGTCATTTCCTTTACCAGTTGCACCGTGAGCCACAGCATCAGCACCAACCATTTTTGCAATTTCAATTTGACGTTTTGCAATCAAAGGACGCGCAATTGAAGTTCCAAGCAAATAAACACCTTCATAAACTGTATTAGCTCTAAACATTGGAAATACATAGTCACGAACGAATTCTTCACGTAAATCTTCAATAAAAATTTCTTTCACACCAAGTTTTTTGGCTTTTTCACGAGCCGGTTCAAGCTCTTCACCCTGACCTAAATCGGCTGTAAATGTCACAACTTCACAATCATAATTTTCTTGTAACCACTTTAAAATTACTGAAGTGTCAAGACCACCAGAATAGGCTAAAACAACTTTCTTTACTTTTTTATTTGTCATTTGAAATTTGATTATTAACTTAATTAATGAAACTTTGACTGCAAACAGCTTTTTGCAGCATTTTTTGCAATCTTCAAATGGAAAAAATAAAATGCAAATAAAAGAAATCCAAAGACGTGAAGAAATTTTTGAAACTTATAGCGTACTAAAGCAAATTTACGACGAGTTAAATCAAGAAACTTACATTGAAGATATACTAAATATGATGCAACGTGGTTATAAAATGGCTGCAGTTTTTGAAAACCCTGAAAAAGAAAATAGAAAATGCATAGGCGTTGTTGGAATAAGAATTATAAGGAAACTACACTATGGTAAAGCAGTAGAAATTGAAGATTTTATGATTGATCGTCAAAGAAGAAATATTGGTGTAGGAAAAATGCTAATCAGATGGGTTGAGTGGCAGGCTGCTGTTTTTGGTTGTAAAAAAATAATAGGAGTCTTAGAAACAAAAAGACTTGAATCACAAAAAATCTTGTCCAGAGAGAAATTCAATATTGACGGTTTTTTCTTTCAAAAATCTGACTAATGATAAGCCCAAAACGTAGTAAAATTGGCTACTATTTTCGAAAATATTTCATTCTACCAATCAAAATCTTTCGAATTGCAGTTATTGATACTGTCAGACAAGATGGAATAGAGCATGCTGGATACTTGGCTTTTTTAAGTTTGTTGTCTTTTTTCCCATTTCTAATTTTTTTGATTTCTATTGTTGGTTTTTTAGGGGCATCAAACTCTGGTATTAAAATAATTTACTCGGCTTTATCATATGTTCCAAAAGAATTTGTTGTTGCATTAACTCCAAGAATTAACGAAATTATTTCTGGCCCTCCCCAAACTTTTCTCACAGTTGCAATTATTGGAGTAATTTGGACTGCGTCTTCTTCAGTAGAAGGTTGTCGTACTATTTTAAACAGAGCTTATAGAGTTGCTTTTCCACCACCATATATTTTAAGAAGATTAATAAGCATCTTAGAGTTTTTTGTAATTGTTTTTTCAATGGTTGTTGGAATTGTAATTTTCGTTTTAATTCCATTTTTTCTTAAAGCTTTAGAACAAAAAATAAATTTTAACTTAAGAATTGATTTTGATCTTTACTACATTCGCCATATAGCAATTTTCTTTTTACTTACCTGTGCAACATCTTTACTTTACTATGCTTTACCAAATGCCAAACAAAAAATTAGCAAAACAATTCCGGGATCAATTCTTTCTGTAGTTTTATGGATAATTTTAGTAAAGTGCTTCGCTATTTACTTAGATAATTTTCATCAATTTAACTTTGTTTATGGATCTCTTGCTGGTGTTATAATTTCTTTGATGTTTTTTTATTTCATAAGCTTAATCTTCATTCTTGGTGCCGAGTTCAATTATCACTTTCACCGCACATATAAAGTTTTCTTAAGAAAAAGATGAATTCCTATAAAACAAAAGTTCCTTTTTGGCCAAATTTAAGAGGATATCGTGAAATTGATCTCGGTTTGTCAAGAGTTTATGATTTACTTTCAAGACTTGAAAATCCTCATTTAAAAATGCCACCAACTATACATATTGCTGGAACTAATGGCAAAGGATCAACTTTATCTTTTCTAAAAACAATTTTTGAAGAATCTGGTTTAAAAGTTCACAGCTATACCTCACCACATCTGGTTTATTTCAATGAAAGAATAAAATTAGCAGGAATTGAAATTTCAGATCAGTTCTTAAATGAAGTTTTAAGAGAATGCCAACAAGCTGCCGAAAGAAAACCACAAATTGACATAACTTTTTTCGAAGGAATAACTGTTGCAGCTTTCCTAGCTTTCAGCAAAGTGAAGGCTGATATTTTACTTCTTGAAACAGGAATGGGAGGAAAACTTGATGCTACAAATGTTTTAGATCAAGTTTTGTGCTCAATTATAACACCTATTTCTTTTGATCATACTGATTTTTTAGGTGATACTTTATCTAAGATCTCTTCTGAGAAAGCAGGAATTATAAAAAATAGTTGCCCAACTTTTATAGGAAAACAAAAATCTTTAGCACTTAAAACAATCATAAATAAGGCAAAGCAGCAAAAATCAGAAACTTTTACTTTTAATCAAAATTGGAAAATAAAGAAGTATAAAAACCACTTTTTATTTGATGGCTTTGGGAAAGAGTATAAATTACCACTACCTTCTTTGGCAGGAGATCATCAATTAGAAAATGCTTCTTTAGCAATTGCCGTATCTTTAAATCAGAAAAAATTTAAAGTTAGTGAAGACAATATAAGATCAGCTCTTATAAAAACTTCTTGGCCGGCTAGATTGCAAAAAATAGAAAAAGGGAAATTTCATAAAATCTTACCTAGTAACTGCGAATTATATCTTGATGGAAGTCACAACCCTCAAGGTTCCCAAACTATTTGTAAATTTTTAGAAAAACAAAAAAATAAAAAAATATTTGTCATTTTTGCAATGCTTCAAGATAAAGATTGTCAGAAATTTTTAGAAAATATTGCACCAAAAATTGATCATTTATTCGCCTTAGAAATAGCAAATGAAACAAAATCAAGAAAAGCAGAAGAAATCTATAAAATTGCAAAAAGCTGCAAAATAAAATCTCAAATTTCACAAAACTTTGACGATTCTTTTGAAAAAATTTCTAATATGATAAAAAATAACGAGAAAAACCTAATACTAGTTTTTGGATCTTTATATTTGGCAGGAAGTTTTTTGGAAGAGAACTATTGTTAAGTAAACAAAATCTAAAAGAAAAAAACCATGGATTTTGATTGGTTTTACTTATTTTTTATTAAATCTTTATCTTGAAATATACCCCAAAAATTGAGCAATACAGAAGGCATCAAATATCATAGAAACAAAAATTGGGTCCCATTTTCTAATTGGTTCTTGCAAAAATAACTTTCTTAATAACTTTTTCCCAATTTCTCTACGAGCTTCTTCTTTTAATTTTTTCTTTTCTTCTTTCGTTAGCTTCGGTTTTTTAGGAGAACATTTCTTTAAAACATAAATGTGCCACATAAAGTAAATTATTGTTAAAACAGAAACAGAAACATCTATAATTCTTATATCATTAATTTTAATTACATTGTCCATTACAAAGAAAGCTATGATCCATGAAATGAAACCCCAGTAATAAATTAGAATCTTTGGATTTTCTTCGCCTTTTAAAGAAGCTTTAAATGAAGATTCAATTTTTGAAAAAAATCCAGAATTTTCCATACTAAAGTTAATTTTTGTTTTTAAGATTTAGTCGTTTTTTCATCACCTGGCAGAACATATTTTGTTCCATTCCAAGGCATTTCAAAGTCAAAATTACGGAATTCTTGCATCAGTTTTACTGGTTCATAAACAACTCTTTTTTGATCTTCATCATAACGAACTTCTTTGTAACCAGTAAGAGGAAAATCTTTGCGCAAAGGATGTCCTTCGAAACCATAATCAGTTAAAATTCTACGCAAATCTGCATGACCTTTAAAAACAATACCATACATATCAAATGCTTCACGCTCAAACCAACCAGCTGAATCAAAAACTGTTGATGCAGTGTGAACTTCTTCACCTTCATTTAGCGCAACTTTAACTGTGAGTCTATTATTGAGTTTTAAACTTAGAAGATTGTAAATTACTTCAAATCTTGGGTTTCTAACACCAAGCATGTCAGCTCCAAAAACATCCAGTAAAACTTTGAAGGAAAGGTTTTTGTCATCACGTAAAAATTTTAGAAAATTTATTATATTCTCAGAATTAACATAAATTATCAAATTACCATAACTTATTGGTTCAACAACTTGTGCTTCTGAAAAGTTTTTTTTAATGTACTTAGCTTGAGCTTCTAAATCTTGAATCATATTATCTACTATATTTACCGGTTCTTTTAATTTTTCTTTGTAGCAATAAAACTCCATAAAGTAATGCTTCTGCAGTTGGTGGACAACCAGGAACATAAACGTCAACAGGAACTATTCTATCGCATCCTCTAACTACTGAATATGAGTAATGATAGTAACCTCCACCGTTAGCACAACTTCCCATTGAAATTACATAACGTGGTTCTGCCATCTGATCATAAACTTTTCTCAAAGCCGGAGCCATCTTATTTGTCAAAGTTCCAGCAACAATCATAACATCTGATTGACGAGGAGAAGGTCTAAAAATCAAACCAAAACGATCTAAGTCATATCTACTTGCTGCAGTTTGCATCATTTCAACAGCACAACAAGCAAGACCAAAAGTCATTGGCCAAAGAGATCCTGTTCTTGCCCAGTTTACAAGAGAATCAAGTTTTGCAACAACAAATCCACGATTGTTCATTTCGTCTGTTACTTGATTCAACAAAAGATCTTGATTTAGAGGAGATAAATTACTCATTTAAAAAAGTTTTTAATATTATTCATAATTTTAGTTAATTATACCTTTACTCACCTGAATAGTATTATAATTCTAAGCGAATCGAAGGACTACAAATTATTGTAAGGTATAATTGCCTATTTTATTTCCATTCCAAGGCACCGCGCTTCCATTCGTAAATAAAACCAACGGTAAGTAAAGTTAAAAATACAATCATTGACCAAAATCCAAAAACTCCTATTTTTCCAAGAGATACCGCCCAAGGAAACAAGAAAGCAATTTCAAGATCAAAAATTATAAACAAAATTGCAACCAAGTAAAATTGCACATCAAACTCATTTCTAACTCTTCCCTCACCTTCAAAACCACACTCATAAGGTGAAAGCTTTTCACTATCAGATCTTCTTTTATTTAAAATGAAAGGTATAATGATTATAGCACAAGACAATCCAATTGCTACAGCAAGGAACATCAATATAGGCAAATATTGCGAGGTAAGTATATCAGCACTTGAACAGTTCTTTAAAAAATCCATTTTTTGCATTAATTTGTTGATTGTATTTTAAGACACTTGAAATAATTTTTTCCTAAAAGATTGATCAAAATAATTTTTCCAATCAATAAAATCAATTTAAAATATTAACATGACAACTCAAACTTATACCGCATTAATCACTCCATTTAAAAATGGCAAGATTGACGAAAAAGCTTTAGAAAATTTAGTTGAATTTCAAATAAAAAATGGAGTCGATGGTATAGTTCCTTGTGGTACAACTGGAGAATCACCAACTCTCTCTCATGAGGAACATAACTTAGTAATTGAGATATGCACTAAAGTTGCTAATAAAAGAATCAAAATAATGGCAGGAACTGGATCAAACTCCACTGAAGAAGCTGTTATGATGACCAATCACGCTAAGAAAATTGGTGTTGATTCATGCTTAATTGTTACTCCTTATTATAATAAACCAACTCCTAACGGTATTTATCAGCATTTCAAAGCATTGAATGAATGTGAAATTCCACTTATCATATATAATATTCCTGGACGTTCTGTAATAAATATTTCTGATGATAATATAGCAAAAATTGCTGAACTCAAAAACGTCGTTGGAATTAAAGATGCCACAGGAGACCTTGCAAGAGTTGCCTCATTACGTCTACTAGTGAAAAAAGAATTTGCTTATTTATCAGGAGAAGATGCAACTGTAGTTGGATTTAATGCAATGGGTGGAACTGGAGTAATTTCAGTAACTTCAAATATTGCACCAAAAATGGTTAGCGATTTACAAAAATTCACCGCTAAAAATGATTATAAATCAGCCCTTGGAATACAAGATCAATTAACATCTCTTCACGCTGCAATGTTTTGCGAAACTAATCCAATTCCAGTTAAATATGCTGCATCTTTAATGGGTTTATGTTCTTCAGAAATTCGTTTACCTCTATGTGAACCATCAAATGAAGCAAAAGCAAGAATTGAAAAAGAAATGAAAAAACTAGGTTTGATTTAGATTCGTAATTACTATCTAAAAGATTATAACAAAAATTAACGTACCATAACAACAATTATAATCCTTCGCTAACGCTCAAGATGGCACTTTTTGTTATGGTATAGTTGCTAAATTTACCTTCCTCTACTGTGCTGACGTCCAGCAGCTCTCTCTTTAGCTTCAATCATACTTGCCCAAAAACCTTTATCACCCCTTTTATTTAAAATTTGAGCTGACTGAACAAGATAAGTAAGTTTTTGTCCTAAAATCATTGAAGTCCAAAAACCAACTGGCTGAACTATATCGACAATATTTATGTCATTTAATTCTTTTCTATCCCACTCATGATTTTTAGATTGCATAATTTCATGAGTTCTATTCTGTTTTTGAGCAGCTATCTCAGCTTTTGCTGCGGAGTGAGCTTTAGGAAACTCAATTTTTTCTCTTTTTAATTCCTCTTCTTCTTTGATATATTTCTTTTTATGATATATATTTTTAGTTTTTGTTTTCAAATTTTGAATTTTTATATAAGCACGATCAAGCAAAATATTAAAAATGAATCTTATGAGAAAAATTAAAGCAATAACAGTTACAAAACCTAAAAATATAAATAATAGAATTTTCATTTTATTCCTTTAGTTCAGAGCAAATCTCTTTCATTTTATAGTAAGCTGGGATAAAACCAATCAAAGAATACGTATCAATAGCAACTTTTGTATTTTTTGCAACTCCACTAATAATCATTTCTTCAGATTTTTGCATTTGTTTTATAATTTCAATATCATCATTTTTATCATTGGCCCACGCCAATGAAAGATGAGGAAAAAGATAGAATTTCTTAGATCCAAAAGAAATTTCAACATTTGATTCTTCTTGATAAAAAAATCCTGAAGAAACAGTAATTTCATCAGCATCATTTACAATATTATTAACTATAAAATAAGCTTCTCCCCTCTTACTATGGTTTCCTTCTTTTTTTATAGGGATTGAAGCAATATAGCAAATTGTTTTGTCTTTTCTGTTAGTTTTAAAAACGCTCCAATCCTGAAATTTTTCTTGCAAATCTTTTGAATAAGAATCTTTCACTAAAAGAAATATTGTTAAAAATGTTGTAAAAAAAAATTTCATAAAACTTGACTTTTTTGCCATAAAAACTATTTTGCCTCGGCTCTTTATAACTATTAACTTTTGGAAAATGAGCAATTTTAAATTAAGCCTAAGCATTTCACGCAAGAGTTAAAAATCCAAACAAATTTTAAAATGTCAGCAGATATTCACGAAAAACATAGTCCCCTCGAACAATTCAGAGTACATAAAATTTTTGATATTCAATTCGGTTCATTTGATATAAGTATTACCAACTCAGCATTTTATATGCTACTAGCAACTGCAATTTCAGTAATTTTTCTACTTATTGCAACTGACAAAAAAGCCTTAGTACCTTCAAGAATGCAAGTAATTGCTGAATCTCTTTACAATTTTATAATCGAAATGATCAAAAGTGGCATTGGCAATGAAGGAAATAAGTTTTTCCCTTTTGTATTCAGCATTTTTACATTTATCTTAATGTGTAACTTTTTGGGCATGACTCCTTATGGTTTTACAGCTACAAGTCAAGTTATTGTTACTGGTGCAATTTCAATTCTAGCATTTCTTGTAATCACAATTTTTGCTTTTGCACGAAACGGAATTGGTGGGTTTTTTCACATGTTTTTACCAAGTGGAGTTCCTATTTGGATGGCACCTGTAATTTTTGTTATAGAATTCTTCTCATTTCTAATAAGACCTATCACACTTTCTGTTCGTCTTTTTGCAAATATGGTTGCTGGACACGTACTTTTGAAAGTTGTAGCAGGTTTTATTATATCTCTTGGAGTTATATTTGGCAGCTTACCCCTTTTGTTTAGTGTAGTAATGACCGGATTTGAATTATTTGTTGCAGTTTTACAAGCTTATATTTTTACAATTCTAGTTTGTGCCTACTTAGGAGAAGTTACAAAAGCTCATTAACAACTGTTTAATAAAATTTGATCTTAGCTTATTAATGATCAAAAGCTTTTTCACCAAAAAAAGCGAAAGAAGACCGGATAAAAGGAAAAAATAAGCAGATGAAGTTGGGTTATTTTCTTAATTTAAAGAAAATAATTCTTAAAACTGAAAAAATTGTTATAATTTTTTCAAAATTATTTTAACTCTAATTTTAGGTAATTAAAATGGAACCAACTACAGCTCTAGTATCTTTAAAATTCATCGGTGCAGGTTTGTTATCAATTGGTATGGCAGGAGCTGCTGTAGCGATTGGAAATATTTTTGCTGCATTCTTCAACTCAATTGCAAGAAATCCTTCTGCTGCTCCAAAAATTGAAAAATATATTTACATCGCAGTTGGTCTTGCCGAAGCTATGGGTATCTTTGCTGTACTTTTAGCTTTCTTGATCTTGTTCTCATAGTAATAAAGCAAAGTCATTGCAAAACTTTTTTGTAAAGAAATTATAATTTATCAATTAATCTTTATCAAAATTTTGCAATGACAAAAACTTTTTATTTTTGAAAAATAGTTTAATTAAAATTTAGATAAAAGATGCCGCAATTTGATCCTACTACCATAGATGCAGACAGCTCACAGATTTTTTGGTTTCTATTCTGCTTCGCAATTCTTTATTATTTTGTAAGCAACGTAATATTGCCAAGAATTCGTGATATCATTAAAGAAAGACAAGCGGTAATTGCAAATGATGTTGCTTTAGGAAATTCACTTGAAAAACAAATAGAAGAATTACAAAGAAAAACTGATTCTCTTATCAAAGAATCTTCAAAAGACTATCAAACAAAGATTGATGCTGCAACTAAATCTGCTAATGCAACAAGAGAAAAGTTATTGCACGAATTAAAAGAAGAAATTGAGAAAAAAACCAACAAATCAAAAGAAGAAATTAAAAACTTTGTTTCTGAATCAAAAAGTAAAAGCGAGTCAGTAATTCAAGATTTAACCCAAACTATTAAAGAAAAACTTTTTAACTAAATTATGTTTAACGAAAAATTTTGGCTAGGAATAGCCTTCTTAATTGTTGCTGGATCAATTGTAAAATGGGTTTTTCCTATAATTGCTAAATCTTTAGATAATAAATCTAAAGCAATTGCTGAAGAAATTTTAGCGGCAAAAGAAATGAAAGAAACTGCGGCAAAACTTCTTGCCAAAGCCGAACAACTTTACAACGATTCTTTGGCACAATCACAAAAATTGATTAAAGATGCCGAAATTGAAGCTGCAAGATTTTTATCTGACGCTCAAAAAAGTGTTAATGATGAAGTTTTCAAAAGAACTTCTGCCGCTTATGATAGAATTAAGCTAGAAGAGGAAAAAGCAATTAGAGATGTGAAAAAAGCAATTATTTCTGCTGCAATTCACACTATTGAAGTTGAAAGCTCAAAAGGACTAAGTAAAAAGGATAGCGACCAAATTTTATCGCAAGCTACACAAAATTTTAACAAAGTTATCCACTAAAAAAGATTTGAAACTGTCACTCGTCATTTCGAGGAGCACCAAAAACTTGTCTTTGGTGCGACGTGGCAATCCAGTTTTATTTAGCAAAATCTGGAAATAGTTTTGCAAATCCATTTTGTAAAATCATAACAGATTATTTCGTTTTTATGCCACCCAAAGCTTTTAAAAAACTAAAATGAAATTTACTCTATCTTGGTTAAAAGAATATCTTGAAACCAATTCAACTCTTGAAGAAATTTGTGAAAGTCTAACCAGTATTGGTCTTGAAGTTGAGAGTGTTGATAATAAAGCAAAAGCTTTAGGGTTCTTTTCAGTTGCACAAATTGTTGAAACTGCTCCTCACGAAAACTCTAACAAATTAAAGATTTGCAAAGTTAAAACAAAAGATAGTAGTGATCTTCTGCAAATTATTTGTGGTGCACCAAATGCAAGAACTGGACTTAAAGTTGCATACGCACCAATTGGATCTGTAATTCCCTCAAACCAATTAATTATAAAAAAAGCTAAAATTGCTGGAGTTGAAAGTAATGGAATGCTTTGTTCAGCACGCGAACTTGGAATTGGAAATGAAGATAGCGGTATTATTGAAGTTGATGAAGAAATTGAAATTGGTACTAAAATAACTGATTTATTTAATCTAAATGATGCTGTAATAGAAATTAATGTAACACCAAACCGTGGTGATTGTCTTGGAATATATGGAATTGCATCAGACCTAGCTGCAAAAGGACTTGGAACTTTAAAAAAACCCGAGATAAAACAAAATCCAATAAAATTCACAGCAAATTTTTCAGTTAAAAATGAAGCTATTCAATATTGCAACTTCGCAGCATTTCGTCAAATCAAGAATATAAAAAATTCTGAATCGCCAAAATGGTTAAAAAATAAATTGAACTCAATTGGAGTTAATTCTATTTCTGCTGTTGTTGATGTTACAAACTATGTGATGTTTGTTTTAAATAGACCTTTACATGCTTATGATTCAAGTAAAGTTAACGGCCAAATTTCAGTTCGCTTTTCAAAAAATGGTGAAAAATTCACTTCATTAAAAAATGACGAATTTCTTTTAGACGATAAAATATTAACTATTTCTGATTCAGAAAAAGTTATTGGTATTGCCGGCATTGTTGGTTCAAGCAATTCTGGATGCAGCCTTGAGACTTCAGAAATAATTTTAGAATCAGCTTTCTTTCAACCTTCAGCAGTTTCTTATTCTGGACGAAAATTAAACATTTTATCTGATGCACGTTATCGTTTTGAAAGAGGTATTGACTCAGAAAGCTGCATTGATGGAATTGAAATGGCAACTCAATTAATTCTTGAAATTTGCGGCGGCGAAGCCAGTGAAATCAAAACGATTTCTGGTTATGAAATTACAACTAAGAAAATTGAGTTTGATTTTACAAAAATTAGTAAGTTAATCGGAATTAAAATTGCAGAAGAAGAAGTTCTAAAAATTCTTTCAGCACTAAACTTTGCAACTGTAAAAGTTACTGAATCTAAATATTTAGTTACACCCCCAAGTAATCGAAGCGATATTTCACAATCAGAAGACTTAGTTGAGGAAGTTATAAGAATTTTTGGATATGATAAAATTATTCCACAACCACTAGCAACGAGAACAATAAAGAAAGAAGAAGATCTATTAGATAAAAGCAGAAAAACTCTTTGCTCGAAAGGTCTAACAGAAACTATAAATTGGTCATTTTGTGATTCTAACTTAGTTGAAATTTTTAGCGAAAAAAATGATAACTTAATGCTTACAAACCCAATAAGCATTGAGTTAAATCATATGAGACCAAACTTGATAATTGGTCTTTTGGAATCTTATAAAAGAAATTCTTTGAGAAATTTCAACAATCTTTCACTTTTTGAAATTGGTAAAGTTTTTGAAGGTTTAGAAAATAACCAACAAAAAACAGTAATTGCCGGAATTCGTGCTGGTAAAAACAAAGAACAAGACTTTTATCAAGATCAACGTGATTTTGATGTTTTTGATGTAAAAAAAGATTTGCTTGATGTTGTTGAAATTTTTGGAATAAAAGCTGACTCAATTCAAATTGACACTGCAAATGCACCAAAATATTATCATCCTCACCGCTTCGCTGCTTTAAAATTGGGCAAAAATATTATTGGTTATTTTGGTGAAATTAATCCTAAAATTACTAAAAAATTTGACCTTAAAAACAGATTAAACGCCTTTGAAATTCTTGTTGATAATCTGCCAAATCAACAGAAATCAAGCGCTAAAAAAGCTTTTTTGGTTAATGATTTGCAAATGGTTGAGCGAGATTTTGCATTTTTAATGAATAAAGACCAAAAAATTGGCGATGTTATAAAAACAATCTCTAATTGCGAAAAACAACTAATAAAAGAAGTTGTCGTGTTTGATATTTTCAGCGGTAAAAATATTGATTCCAGCAAGAAATCGGTAGCTTTAAGAGTTAAATTACAACCAATTGAAAAAACTTTCACAAGTGATGAAATTGATGCAATCAGTTCCAAAATTATTGAGTCGGTTGGAAAATTTTACGGTGCAACTTTGAGGGTTTAATAAAAAGTTAACAAGCACCAAAATAACTAAGATTTTTGATATATTCATATTTACCTGTATTCTGATCCAAGCTTCTTCATCCTTGTTGTGGTGCAAAGGATCTAATTAGTGTGGTTTCATATCCTGTAAGCAAATAATTATCCGAAAAACCAACACCAAATTATAGTACTTTTTATGATCTTTATTACTATATTTACCTCTTGCCTACTTTTCACAATAATTAAAAGCTTATCGCCTGAAACAATTGATTTAAGCCCAATAATTCCCCTTCCAATTTCAGCCTTTTCAATCGCAATTGTAGCATCAATTTTACTTGCGGTGTTTTATGGATTGTCTCAACTTAAAAAAGAATTTACAAAAGCCAATCTTACAAAAAATCAAACTTATCTTGATTTTATGATTTGTGTTTCAGCTTTACTTTTCATTTTATTTGAAGCTGATCTTTTAGATAGCAAAAAAGTTATATTTTCACTCACAAACTTAAGTCTAATTTTTGCAGTATTCTTTTTAATGTTTTCAATAATTGGAATTTATCTAAAATGCTGCACAAAAAAACTTGATGTAACAAAATTAAAAAGAAGATTTGCTCCAGAAGCCTCAAATGACGACAACTTAAACTTTAAAGAATCTGCAAAAGAAGCTGCCATAGCAATTGCAAAATCAGAAAAATATGTAAGCGTTGTAGCTTTAAATGGCGGATATGGTGAAGGAAAATCATCTTATGCCAGAATGATTATTGAAGAAATTAGTGCTGAAAAATCACTCTACACTTACATTTCACTTACAGAAAGCAATGCCACTCAAGATTTTTCTCAAATTTTTGCTAATCGTTGGTTTGAAACTTTAAATGAAAGATATCCAAGCATAAACCTCACGCCGCACATTGCATCACTTGAAGCAATTTTGCGTGAATCAACAAACCACTCGGCTTTGTTTGTGGCAATATCAAAAATTTTAGTAAAATTAAATTTTGGGTTAAACAAAACAATTACTAAATGTTTTGACGAAAATGCTCAAAAAGAAAAGGACAAGTTCGTTCTAAATTCAACAGCTGCAATGTTCAACAACATATCAGAAATTAAAGAAGAATTATGGATTATCAATATTGATGAAATTGAGAGAGCACAACTTGACGAAATTTATCATGTAATTGAAGTTATTGAACGCTTCAAAAATGAAGGCCGTTTTGGTTTACCAGTAAAATTGGTTTTTTTGCTTTGTGTTTCAGGATCTGATTTAGAACAACGCCTTAAAGACTTGAAAGAAAAGGGTTTTGAAAAAGCCCAATTAATTGAAGATTTTTTCTTCAATAACCCCAAAAGCCGTGATAAAAATTTGTTTTTGCCGCCTATTTCTTATGAGAAGAAGAAAGAGTTTGTGGTAAATTCTTTGAATAATGTTTTGAAAAATGAAAAATTTGGATTGGAAGAGATAAATAAAATTCCTAGTTATCCAAGTCAAGAAACGACCAAAAAATTTTTTGATGAGGAAGAAGCTTTGGGTTGGATTATTGATTATTTAATCAAAGAATCACCACGCACCATCGCAAAGGTTTGTCAAGAGTTAGAATTTTTTTACAACTGCTTCAGAGACTTAGAAGAAAAGTTTGCAGCAAAAAATTTAGCTATATGCGATGCTATAACAATCAGTTTAATAAAAATTAAATATCCTTTTCTGATTGAGGTTTTGAAATTTTGGACACATCAACATGAATCTGTTTTAATTGAATTTAATGATCTAAGAGATAATCAAAAAGAAAGAAAAGAAAGAGTTTTAAAATTTATCAAAAAAGCATTAAGTAATGATGAATGGACTAAAGCAATGGCTACCGAAAAAATTGATCAATATATTGATTTGCTTTGTTTGATATATCGTCCAGCTATAACTCACTCTTTAATAACAACAGGAGTTGGTTTTAATAGAAGATCTTCTGATAAAGAAACGTTGTCTTCTGTTCTGTCTTTTAAATCAAATAACAATTTTCAGACTAGTGTAAAAACTTATTTTTCAGAAGATCATAAAAGTGCTGTTAAAAATCTTTCTAATGAAAATATTCTGAAATACTCTCATGACTTATCAAATACCACAAATGCTTCTTATGAGAAACATTTAGACGTTGCATCAGAAATATTTACACGCTTAGAAGGATCTGACCAAAACAAAAAATTTACTATTTGTTCTGCAAATTTTGTAGATTCAGATTATAAATCTGCTTCAGACAAATTTTTATCTGCTATTTCTTACGCACTAGAGAGAGGATCTCAAGAAAATTACAAGGAAATATGGGAATTAGTAAAACAGTTTTTAGCATCAGAAAAAATTGCAGTTAATTCTAAATATATTTTTCTAAATGCTTTTGCAAATCAAACAAGATCTCGTTCAATCACCGAGATTAGACTTCAAAATCTATTCAAAGATCTGACATCTGATGAAGAAATTAAACTAATAATTAAATCAGTATTTGAAGACGCAAAAAATCGTTACTTTAAAGGCAATAAATCTGTCTATGCCAACGAAGAAAACTACGCCTATCTTCTTTATCAATCTTGGAATGGAAAAAATGATACTCCAAAAAATTATTCTGCCATCACAAAAGCTGCAATAAGAGATTTAGAAAACTATCCAAAAGTCATAGAATGTTACTGGAAAGATTATGCACATAATAAAGATTTTGAAATAATTTCTCTAAAAGATCTTTATGAAATTACAAAAAAATCTTTGGAAATAACTCAAGATCAACCTTTAAGAGATATGGTTTTACAGAGCTTAGAGTCATTCAAAAAAATAAGAAAAATGAGTGATGATGAAATAAATTCAAGATCAGAACCATTCATTAATAATTTATCATATCAAGCAACTCAACCACTAATGAGGGCAATGATTGAAAAAGATTATATTGATGAATCAGTAAGTTATTTTGAAGAAATTGATGACAAAACTACGCAAATAAAAGCATGAGATGTTTCGCTTCGCTCAACATGACAGCTTATCTTTAATAGAATCTAATCAAATCTTCATCTTGAACCATAATCTTTCCTCGTCATTGCGAGCCAAGCTTAGCTTGGCGTGGCAATCCATAAAAATCTAAACAAAACTGGATTGCCACGTCGCGCTCCTCGCAATGACGGAGAAGTAAGTACGCTCGCTATTAGGCAAAATGCCAAGGGATAATTGCCTAAAAACTAAAAATTCCCCAATAGAAATTAAAATAGAAATTAAAATTTCCTGCTTTTATAATTGCGTAAATTTAGTTTTTAACTTCCCTAAGAAAAATAAGAAAAAATAATAAAATGTCTGACGAAAACCTATTTACTTGCGAATCAAATCCTACAAACAGAAAGAAAGCTATTATTTTAGGTTCTGGTCCAAATCGTATTGGACAAGGTATAGAATTTGACTATACTTGCGTTCATGCAGCCTTTGCTTTCAAAGAAGCGGGGGTTGAGGCAATTATGGTAAATTGTAATCCAGAAACTGTTTCAACTGATTATGACACTTCTGACCGCCTCTATTTTGAGCCATTGACAGCAGAAGACACTGTTGAGTTAATCAGAAAAGAAATGTCAAATGGTGAATTGCTTGGAGTGAATGTACAATTTGGAGGACAGACTCCACTTGGTTTAGCAAAATTTTTGCAAGATGAAAATATTCCAATCATCGGCACCTCACCTGATATGATTGATTTAGCTGAAGATCGCGATCGTTTCAAACAACTTTTACAAAAACTTAACTTAAACCAACCACAAAACTATATTGCTTACTCTGCAAAACAGGTTGTTGAACAAGTAAACGAAATTGGTTTTCCAGTTGTTGTACGACCTTCTTACGTTTTAGGTGGTAGAGGAATGGCGATTGTTTATGATGAAGCTTATTTGATGAAATATTTAACTGAATATTCTGAAGTTTTTGAAACTGGTCCTTTGCTTCTAGATAAGTTTTTAACTGACGCTGTTGAGGTTGATGTTGACGCTTTATGTGACGGCAAAGAAGTGTTTGTTGCTGGAATTATGCAACATATTGAAGAAGCAGGAATTCACTCTGGTGACTCTGCTTGCTCAATTCCACCTTATTCTTTATCACAAAAAACTATTGATGGTATAAAAGAAGCAACCAATAAACTAGCATTGGCTCTTAGTGTTAAAGGATTAATGAATGTACAATATGCAGTTAAAGATGAAATTATCTACGTTTTAGAAGTAAATCCACGCGCTTCAAGAACAGTTCCATTTGTTGCAAAAGCAACTGGAATTCCAGTTGCAAAAATTGCTTCTCTTTTAATGATTGGTAAAAAACTTTCTGAATTTAACTTAAAAGAAAAACAGCTTAACTATTTTTCAGTGAAAGAAGTTGTGTTCCCATTTGCAAGATTCAGCAATGTTGATACAATTTTAGGGCCCGAAATGAAATCAACTGGTGAAGTAATGGGAATTGACATTAACTTCCCTTTAGCATTTGCAAAAGCACAAGTTGCTGCTGGCGTAAAACTTCCAACCTCAGGATTAGTATTTTTGTCGGTTAAAGATTCTGACAAAAAACACGTACCACAAATTGCTGAAAAATTGACTAAAATTGGTTTCAAAATTGTTGCCACTCGTGGAACTGCTAAATTCTTAGCAGAAAACAATATTGCTGTTACAATAGTAAATAAAATTACTGAAGATAAACCTCACGTGGTTGATATGCTTGAAAGAAAAGAAATTTCTTTAGTAATCAATACAACTGAAGGTGCACAAGCAACGAAAGATAGCTTTTCAATTCGTCGTACTTCTTTAATGAAAGGAATAACTTACACAACTACAATTTCTGGAGCAAAAGCTTTGGTTGACGCAATTGAAGCTTATCAAAACATTGGTTGCCAATTTGAAGTTAGAGCTTTACAAGATTTAAACCAATAAAATATGTCATTTCTCAAGCAGGGTGATAACTTCACTCTGCTTCATGTCAAAATAACTCCAAATTCTTCACAAAACAAAATTTGTGGAACTTATACCAACGAAAAGTCTCAAGAATATCTAAAAGTAAATGTAAAATCACAACCAATTGATGAGAAAGCAAATGAAGAACTTATTCAATTCTTAGCAAAAAATTTTCAAATTCAGAAAAGTAAAGTTGAAATTGTAAGTGGCAAAAAATCTAGATTTAAAATCGTAAAAATTTCTTCTAATTTACAGCAAAAAATAAATTATACTTAAATAATAAAAGGAACTAACCTTAATACAAAAATGTACATTAATGACAGAAAAATAATCAAAAAAAATTATAAAAATCTAAACGATCTTTAGAATATCCTTTGCAAAATCGTCAAATCTCTAAAATTTTTATTTCTAGCTACACTATTTAATAATGATTAGTAATGAAAAATAGTATTGATAAATTTTAGTTTGGTATTTGAGTTAATGCCTTTTTTCTAAAATTAAAACTTTTACACCTAAAATTAATTTGCAAGTCTTAGATTGACAACTTTCCTTTTAATTTTATCAAAAAACTCTCTTGATAAAATTTCTTTCATAAAGCTGTAATTTTTTATATTCCCATCATTCTTTTTCAAAAAATTTTTCACTAAATTCAACTTCAATTTAATTCGCAGAATTAAATTGAAGTTGAATAATCAAGAAATTACTGAACATATCGCACAATGACAATTCCGCTTCCACCAGCTCCACCAGTTGAACCTTGACCACCACCACCAGCTCCACCACCACCAGTATTAGCAGTACCTGCACCACCACTACCTGAGCTTGAATTTCCTCCACCACCAGCTCCACCGTTAATTACAGTATTACTATTATCTGAGCCACTAGCACCACCACCAGCATAATAAGATGCTGTTCCACTAATACTGCTTTGTATACCAATACCACCAGCACCACCAATGGCAGCACTACCACTAATACTACCAATAGCACCAGCAGCACCAGCACCACCACCACCACCACCACCGTACAGTGAAGTTGGAGAGCTGCCACCTGCGTTACCTTGCCCCGATGTTCCAGCACCACCATTTATTGGAGCCCTGCATCCTGAAGCATTATTTGTTCTGGCACCACCACCACCAGATCCACCAGTTAAACCAGTTAAACCACATTGTGAACTTGCACCACCACCACCACCGCCGCCGCCGCCAATAGCAATTAAAGAACCAAATGATGAATTTTGTCCATTAGAACCTCTATTAGAATAAGAAGACGAATGAGCTAATCCACCAGCACCACCATTACCAACTGTAATACTAGTAGATGAAGATATGCTAATACCTGTTTGCTGTATTACTCCGCCGGCACCACCGCCGCCACCGCTATGATATCCACCACCACCACCACCACCAGCAACAATTAATACATCACCAGTTCTAGTTGATGGGCAAGAAAGAGATCCCGAAGTAGTGAAAGTATGAACTTTATAAGTTACACCAGAAATTGTTGCTGTTGATACTGTACCTCCAGTACAAGATGAACTCACACAAGTTGAATTACTTACCTCATACCCAGCTCCACACCCACAATTACTATTACCAGTGTAAGCAAACACTCCATTTGAACAACTATAGGTAAGTGATCCAGTAAAATTTTGAGTAGTATCACAAGTTAAAGATCCAGTTCCAGATGCAACTGTCGCTTTAGTAACTCCAATTGCAGGAGTCACAGTACAAGAAGCCAAGCACCCAGAATCACTAACTACTCCATTAACACAACTTCCTGATGAACTGCCACTTCCTGATGAACTGCCACCTGTTCTAAGTATTTTACTATTCCACTTTTTACCCAAATAATCTTCAACTGATTGACGCTCTTCATTTGTAATAGCACGAGCAAAAATTATTACTTCTCCAATCTGTCCTTCATAAGACTTACCAATATTTAAAGTGGTAATTCCAGATAAATGACTAGTATTATTAGAAGTTGCAGCTAAAAGACCGTTAATATAAGTTTTCTTACCTGAAGCTTTATCATGAATAAATGTAAAAATTCTTGGCTTACCTTTAGAATTTGAATAAGAAGTAACTGAAGAAGTATAAGAATTACTTGAGCTTTGCGAATGTTTAATAGTCTCATCATCACTGTAACCAAGAACTAAATTCTTATTACTTGTAGACTCATTCGCTGATGATGAATCACCAATAAAATAGTTGTTACTTTTGTTGCTCTCTCTTTGTTCAAGAACAAAAATTGTATAATTTGTATTATTCAAAACACTTCCATCAAAAGTAAAATAGCTGTTAGCTCCATCAAACTTTACAGCTTGAACTGAGCTAATACTATTAGAATAAGTTGGATAATTTGTACTATTAGTTTGAGTCGCATTGTTCTTATTCACACTTTCTCTTACATCATACCAAACACTCAATGAAAAAGTATCTGAACTTTCTGAACTCTTAAAACTTTTGTCCAGACTACTTTCTAACCAAAGAACCGAATCTTTAATTCCTTGAACTGGAGACGAAATTGTAATGCTCTGCGCTGTTTGTATTCTAAACTTCTTGGCAATCGTATCAAAAGATAAAACTCCAGCAAGCAAAATACCAATAATCAAAATTACGAATGACAATTCTATCATCGAAAAAGCTTTTGCTTTCAATTTTGCAATATTCTTTTTTATCAAATTAGAAAATTTTTTCATTTTTAATTTATCAAGTAAATTTTTATACAATAATTGTCACACAAACTGGACAATGGTCTGACGACTTTTCTTGATCTCTTACACCCTTGTCCTCAATTGTTGCATTCAAAATTTTATCTGAAGCAAGAGGAGAAGTGAGTAAATAGTCAATTCTTAACCCTTTATTATGTTGCCAAGAACTACCTCTGTAATCCCACCAACTAAAAGACTGATTTTGTGGATTGAAAGCTCGATAAGAGTCAATCAAACCAATATTTTTCAATGAAAGAAAGGCTTGTCTTTCCAGATCATGAAAGCAAACTTTATTCTTTAAGCTTTTAGAATCAAAAACGTCTATCTCTTCAGCAGCAACATTGTAATCACCGCCAAAAATCTGAATCTCATCGTAAGAAATAATTTTAGAAATATAAGATTCTAATCTTTTAAAGAAACTCAATTTATATAAAAACTTCTTGCTATTTTCTAAAGTTTCATTTTGAGACAAATCTCCCCCACCATTTGGAACATAGATTGAAGCAACGCGGATCGCTTTTTTACCAACCGAAACCACTCCTTCAATATATCTTGCCTGCTCATCAACTTCTTCACCTAAAATTGGCAAAGATTTTACAACATCTTCAATTTTAAATTTCGAAATAATTGCCACACCATTATAGCTTTTTTGACCAGAAACAACCGAGTTATAACCCAAATCAAATAATGCTTCAAAAGGGAATTCATTTTCAACACATTTTAATTCCTGTAACAAAACAATATCAGGATTGGAAATTTTCAACCATTCAATAAGCCTAGGTAAACGTGCTTTAATTGAATTAACATTGAAACTAGCAATCTTAATTTTTGTCATATTTGATATCCTTCATAAAATGAAAGCCACGAATGTGAAAACCACTACGATAATAAAGAGAATGAGATTTTTTGTTTTCGGTATAAGAATCTAAAACTATTTTCTCACAAGATAACTCTTTACCAATTTTTTCAATTTCTGCTAAAATTTTTTTACCAATTCCTAAGCCTCTATTTTCTTCATTAACAATAAAACTAGAAACTTGAATATATTTACCACAATAAAGCATTCTCAAAATCCAATAACCAGCAACACCAATTATTTTGTCACCTAAAAAAGCAGCAACTATCTTAAAATCATTCATTTTAATCATTTCAGAAACTTGCTGTTCATACTTTTGTAAATCAAGGTGGCTATATCTTTGTTTTACAATATCAAAAGCCAATAACATCTCTTTTTTGTTGTTAAGCTTTCTTATAGTAATTTGATCAGATAAATCAGACATTATGAATTTTTTAATTGTTCAGCCAAAGCTTGAGCCCAATAAGTGATTGTTCCGGCACCAACACAAACAATCATGTCGCCTGCCTTTATTCTGCTTTTCAAAACTTTCGCCAAGTCTTTTTCGGAAGCTAATTTTATTACATTTTTATTACTATTTTTCTCAATTCCCACAACTAAGTCATCTTGAGTTGCACCAAAAATAGCAGGCTGTCCAACCGAGTAAACATCAGAAACAATTACTGTATCACAATCACTAAAAGCATTACAAAATTCATTAAACAATGCTTTGACTCTGCTATATTTATGGGGCTGAAAAACAGTATAGACTTTTCCTTTACACAAAGCTTTGGCAGTTTTTAAAACAACTTTTATTTCCGTTGGGTGATGACCGTAATCATCAATAATAACAACTCCATTATATTCACCAACTTTTGTAAAACGACGTTTTACGCCTGTAAATAAAGAAAGAGCTTTTTTGATTTTTTCATCAGAGACTTTCAAAAAGTTACCAATGGCAATGGCAACCAAAGCATTGCTAGCATTATGCAAGCCATAGATTGGCATCTTAACATCTGAAATTATGTGACCATCTTTAAAATATACGTTAAATGAAAGACCGTTTATGTCCATTTTTATATTTTTTGCTACCAAATCAGCATCGCTTTCTGCTTTAATTGAATATGAAATTAGGTTTTTATGATCATTCTTTAACTTTTCATAAAGCGATAAAGATTCCTTATCATCAACACAAATTACACAAGCACCATTGCCAGGAATTTGTTTTACATATCTTTCAAAATAAGATTTTTGAACTTCAAAACTTCCATCATAAGAAGAATGTTCAAGATGTTCTGCTTCAATATTGGTAATTGCCCCAATAAAACTTGGCAATTCAACAAAACTAGCATCTGATTCATCTGATTCTGCAACCAAATAATCACCTTTTCCACTTTTAGAATTACAACCAAAATAATGAATAATTCCACCATTGATGACTGTCGGATCAAGTTCACCAACTTCTAAAACCAAAGAAGTCATTGCTGTTGTACTGGTTTTTCCATGAGTTCCTGCAATTGTAATTCCCTTTTTCTCAGCCATAACTTGGGCAAGCAAATTGGCACGAGTAATAATTTCAATACCTTTTTCTTTTGCGGCCAAAATTTCTGGATTATCTGATTTAATAATTGAAGTTTGAACAACTAAGACAACATCATCAGTTACATTCTCTTTTTTATGACCAACAAAATATGTAACACCTTTTTCACGAAGTTTAGGGGTTAAATAATTTTCTGACATATCAGAACCTTGTACAGCAATATTTTCATTGCGCAAAATAAAAGCCAAAGCACTCATACCAATGCCACCAACACCAATGAAGTGCACTTTCCCTTTCTTGTAATTTTTCAATTCTTTAAAATTCATTTGGATTTTTCTAGCTTATAAATATTTTGAATTAAAATTGTTATTTGGGCAACCTAAAGCCAAGTTATTTTTTTTAAAACAAAAATTTGCAAAAAAATGAATAAAAATAAAATTGATCAAATTTTTACAATTTGGCAGCAAGAAAATTCTCACCCAAAAACAGAATTGATTTACTCTAATGATTATACTCTTTTGGTTGCAGTTGTTTTGTCAGCACAAAGTACTGACATTGGCGTTAACAAAGCAACAAAAGAACTTTTCAAAATTGCTGATACTCCAGAAAAAATGCTTAAACTTGGTGAGGAAGGTTTGAAAAAGCATATCAATAGAATTGGGCTTTACAATGGCAAAGCAAAAAACGTTATTGCTTTATCAGAAATTTTGATCAAAAAATTTAATTCAGAAATTCCGCAAGATTTAGAAATTTTACAAACTTTACCAGGAGTTGGCAGAAAGACAGCAAATGTTGTCCTGAATTGCGCTTTTGGAAAGCCAACAATTGCAGTTGATACCCATGTTTTTAGAGTATCAAATAGAATTGGCTTTGTGAACGAAAAAGATGTGCTAAAAACCGAACTTGCTTTACTTAAAAAAATTCCCAAAAAATGGATGACACACGCCCATCACTGGCTTATTTTGCATGGAAGATATATTTGCCAAGCCAGAAAACCAAAATGCGATGAATGTAAAATTAGTGAGTTTTGTGAGTTTTTTAAAATGTCATCCTGAGTGTGAAGCGAAGGATCTCATAAGTTTAAACTCCAAAACTAAAACTCCTGAGATGTTTCGCTTTGCTCAACATGACAGTTAGGTTTTACCAAAATTATAATCCACAAACCTCACAATCACAATTCTTCTTCAATGAAACTTTTCTAAATTCATTCTTCAAAAAATCAAAAACCAGAATTTTTCCAACTAAACTCTCACCTATTCCAAGAATTTCTTTAATTGTTGTTGTTGCTTGCAAAGCCCCAACAGTGCCTGCAACTGCGCCTAAAATTCCTTTTTCAGAAAGCGGTAACGAAAAACTTTCATCAACAATATTTGGATTAAAACAAGCATAACACGGATTATTGCTTTCGTAAGATTTAAATACAGAAACCTGCCCTAAAAAACCTTTTACAGCCGCAAAAATTAGCGGTTTTTTTTGCTCAAAACAAATTTCGTTAATAATAAAACGCGTTGGGAAGTTATCAGTTGCATCCAAAATAAAATCGTAATCAATACTTATTTCTCTTAGGCTATCACGATTAGCACGTTGGGGATAAATAATTAAATTTACGTCCGGATTTAGTGCGGAGATTTTTTCGCGCGCACTTTCAACTTTTTTCTGATTGAGGTTGCCAACATTGTGAATCACTTGACGCTGCAGGTTTGAAAGCTCTACCACATCATCATCAATAACTCCAATATTTCCAACTCCAGCGGCAGCCAAATAAAGCAAAACTGGTGACCCAAGCCCACCAGCACCAATCACCAAAACCTTGGCTTGCAAAAGTTTTTCCTGTCCAATTTCGGTGATTTCAGGAAGAATTGTGTTCCGTAAGTAGCGTTGTTTTTGTAAGTCGGTTAGCATTATTTATTCTTAAATATTCCTACAATTTCTTGAAGTGGTGTGTTTGATGGCTCCATTTGATCTTTTGATAAATATCCTTGAGTCTCTTTTTTAAACATAGCCAAAGCAGCTTCTTTTACAACCGTATCTCCTTTTTTGCCTTTAAAATGATCAGTAGCAACAAGCGATTGGAAAGTTTTAGCAACAATCGCGCGGTGAAGGTAGGAGCTACGCATATGTTTTAGAATATTGAGCTCGCGCAAAGCATGCTTCAAATGATATGATAAGATCGAGATTATAAGAAGAATTGAAACCAAAAATTCATAGTGCACGAAACTCCACTTCTGATCCATCATAATTTTAAAAAGAGCAACGAAGCCCGACAAAACGGGAATCAAATAAATTAAGAACCTTAAAGATGCAATCTTTCCAGGAAAAATCTTAAATTTTTTACTGTTTAAAAGCCTAATTTCTTTCCTTATTGCTTTTGCTCTATCTTCAAAATGTTTATACCATTCTTCGCTAACTTTTAGCTCAACTTTTTGCTGATTTAATTCTATTTTTTTCTTTTCTATATCTTTTTGTGCCTTCACTTGCTTCTCCAAAAGAAATTTCTGAACTTCTTCCCTCCAAATAAAATCAAGAAAAGGTGTGGCCTTAAGATTTTCAGAAAGCTTATCGGCAAGTTCTTTAATTTTTTGCAGATCATCTTCGTTAATTGATTCAAAAACCTCACGCATCTTTGAGTTTGGAAAGCTTTCAATAATACAATTTTCATCAAAGATTCCTGTTTTTGTTAGTTTTATAACAATTTTATCTATGTCGTATGATAGCTCTTCTAAAAGATCTTTATTATCCTTATTATGTTCAATAAATGCTTGGTAAGTTGAGTAAGGGCAAAAATTATCTTCGATGGTAATCCCCTGAGGAATTATGATTAAACTCGGTATTTTAATAGATAGGTATGTGATAAACTCATAAAATTCGTTAACCGATTTTCCTTGACTATCCGAAGATCCATTTAATTTGATTGATAGATCACGTAGCCTAGCAAAATTACTGACTAATTTTTGTAAATATTCATTCATTTTTCAGTTATTTATTTTTTAGTTACAAACTTCATCCCACACAAGTGTCATCCTGAACCAAGTTAAGGATCTCACGATTTATGATTCGGAGTTTCAACTTCTGAGATCCTTCACTTCGTTCAGGATGACAGAACTTTTTTATTCAGCCATAAAATCGTCATTGCGAGGAGCGTTAGCGACGTGGCAATCCACTTTCCCACAAACTCTTAAGTTCTTCTTAAAATGGATTGCCACGTCGCTAACGCTCCTCGCAATGACGATTTAATTTAAGACCAAAAAATATTTTTTGTTTAGATTGGCAACTGCAAATTCTTAGTTACTCATTTTTTTGCACCTTCGGCATATCTCTTTTCTCGCTGCGCTCGAAGACGATATGCCGCCAGGGCTTGCGTCGCCAAAAATTAAAATTTTAAGCTCCTTAGCCCGCTTAAAGCTAAAAACAGCCGTTTAGGCTGTTTTTTACGCTTTAAGCCCTGTTGATCCAAAACCACCGCTTCCTCTTGCAGTTTCATCTAAATCAGAAACTTCAACAATTTCAGCTTGCTCATGTTTGGTAATTACCATTTGTGCAATTCTCATGCCACGAGCGATTGTAAAATCAACTTGCGAATGATTAATTAAAATAGCGCAAACTTCGCCTCTGTAGTCAGAATCAACAGTTCCTGGGCTATTTAAAACAGTAATACCATTTTTAAGAGCCAGACCAGAACGAGGACGCACTTGTGCTTCATAACCTTTTTCCAAAGCAATGGCAATTCCTGTTTTTACTAATTTTATCTCACTAGGTTTTAAAATAATTTCTTCATCAATTGCAGCTAATAAATCCATACCAGCACTTCCCGAAGTTTCATATTTTGGCAAAGGCATATCACCCAAATTTGGAAGTTTTTTTATTTTTAAAATTGTCATAATTATTTATATTATTTATAAAAGTAGTAAAATTTTGTATTGATAAATACGCTAAATATTAGTAAAAAAGCGACTCTTTTTTTAAAAAATTTTCAACATTACCAAAAAAATGTCCGAGTCATCAAATAATACTCAATTAACTGAAAACAAAAACTTAAAAAGCGAAAGCTTGAAAGATGAAAGTCGTAGAAAGTTATTGACTGGCACAGCTTATGCAACTGCTGGCATTGGTCTTGCTTGTGCAGTTTTACCTTTCATTGATAGCATGAATCCATCAAAAGATGTTGCTGCTCTTGCTTCAACAGAAGTTGATATTTCAAACATTAAAGCTGGTGAAACTAAAAAAGTTATGTGGCGTGGTAAGCCAGTTTCTATTCGCAGAAGAACTGCGGAAGAAATTAAAGAAGCTCAAGAAGTTAACTTATCAGAATTACGCGACCCTCAACAAGATTCTGACCGAGTAAAAACAGGAAAAGAAGAGTGGCTTGTTACAATCGAAATATGCACTCATTTGGGATGCATTCCAATTTCTGGACAAGGAGAATTTAAAGGCTGGTTCTGCCCTTGTCATGGATCACAATATGATACTTCAGCAAGAATTAGAAAAGGTCCAGCACCAAAAAACTTGGAGATTCCACCTTACGAATTTGTTAGCGATACATTAATAAAAATTGGTTAATTCAAAATAAATTATGGGCAATCACATTAAAAACGATATTGATCAAAGTATTACTGAAAAATCAAAAGCAGCAAAATGGATTAACGACCGTTTACCAATTCTTGCAACTCTTGAAGACACATTATTCAAACACCCTTATCCAAAAAATTTAAGCTATTGGTGGAGTTTTGGTTCAATTGCAGGAATCGCTTTAGTTGTACAAATTTTAAGCGGATTATTCTTAGCAATGCATTATGTTCCAAACACCGCTTTAGCGTTCAATTCAGTTGAACATATAATGAGAGATGTTCGCTATGGTTGGTTAATTCGATATATTCATGCAGTTGGAGCTTCAATGTTTTTCGTCGCACTTTACGCTCACATTGCTCGTGGTCTTTATTATGGATCTTACAAAGCACCACGTGAAATTTTATGGTGGGTTGGAATCATAATTTTTCTTCTTACTATGGCTACTGCTTTCATGGGTTACGTTCTTCCATGGGGACAAATGAGTTTTTGGGGCGCAACAGTAATCACTAATTTATTCTCCGCAATTCCAGTTGTTGGTGAGTCAATTGTAACATGGCTTTGGGGTGGTTTTTCAGTTGATAACCCAACCCTAAACCGTTTCTTTGTAATACATTTCTTAATGCCATTTGTAATTGTTGGAATAGTTTTATTACACCTGGTTGCACTTCACACAGTTGGATCAAACAATCCTTCTGGTGTAGAGATTAAAACCAAAAAAGATATTATTCCTTTCCACCCATATTTTACAATTAAAGACATGGTTGGATTTGTTGCATTCTTCTTAGTTTTTGGTTATTTCTTATTTTTCTATCCAAATTCTTTGGGTCACCCTGATAATTATATTCCTGCAAACCCAATGGTAACACCTGCTCATATCGTTCCTGAGTGGTATTTCTTACCGTTTTATGCAATTCTTAGAGCAGTTCCAGATAAACTTGGTGGCGTTTTGATGATGTTTGGTGCAATTGCGTTGCTATTTGCACTACCATTCTTAGATACTAGCAAAGTTAAATCTGGTGCATATAGACCAATTTTTAAAAAAGTATTCTGGTTATTTATTGCTAACTTTTTATTCTTAGGTTGGCTTGGAAAATCTCCTGCTGAAGGTTGGTATATTTGGGCTTCTCGTTTTGCAACCTTATTTTACTATGGTTACTTCTTAGTAATTTTACCTTACTTAGGAAAAGTTGAAAAGACATTACCTGAACCAGAATCAATTGATCAACACTATAAATCAAAACACTAATAAAATATGATTGATTCTGCAGAGGTTTATAAATTGTTGTGCCGAATTCCAAAAGGCAAAGTTACAACTTATAAAGAGATTGCAAATCAGATCAGAACAAAAGGTTATCAGGCAATTGGACAAATTGTTGGAGCAAATCCAAATGCACCAAAAGTTCCTTGTCACAGAGTTGTAAAATCTGATGGTTCAATAAGTGGTTATGCTTTTGGTCTGGACAAAAAAATCTCTTTGTTAAAAGAAGAAAATATTGAAGTAAAAGAAGGAAAAATCGTAAATTTTGAAAAAAAATTTTATAAATTTAGCTAAATAAAAATGAAAAAATTATTTTTAATTATTACCTTATCGTTATTTTCAAATACAAGCTTTGCAAGCAGTTCTCACAACTCTTCAGACCCTCTTGCAACATCAGCACTTCATCCAAAACAAATGAAGTGGAATTTTGACGGTTTTTTTGGATCAATTGATCGTCAATCAGCTCAAAGAGGTTATCAAATCTATAAAGAAATTTGTTCAAGCTGCCACAGCTTGAAACTAGTTGCATATCGTAACTTGACTGAACTTGGTTTTTCAGAAGACGAAGTAAAGCAAATTGCTTCCGAATATATGGTTACAGATGGACCAAATGATGATGGAGAAATGTTCGAACGTCCAGCTCTTCCATCAGATAAATTTGTATCACCTTATGCTAATGAGCAAGTTGCACGTGCAGCAAATGGTGGGGCTTTACCACCTGATTTATCGTTAATTATAAAAGCTCGTCACGATGGTCCTAACTACGTATACTCACTAATAACCGGATATAAAGATGCACCTGAAGGATTCCAAATGTCTGAAGGCAAAAATTACAATCCTTATTTTGAAGGTAGACAAATCTCAATGCCGGCACCAATTTCTGATGATGGAGCTGTTGAATATAAAGATGGCACGGTTGCAACTAAAGAACAAATGGTCATAGATGTTGTTAACTTCTTGCAATGGACAGCAGAACCAGAAACAGAACATCGTAAGAAAATGGGAGTTCGTACAATGACTTTCTTACTAATTTTATTTGCAATCTTAATTGCAGCTAAAAAAGCTGTTTGGAAAAAAGTAAAATAAATTAAATAAAAAAAATGACTTTCGAATTTAACATAGAAAACCAAAAAAAAGTCGCTGAAATTTTGGCAAAATATCCACAAGATAGACAAAAATCAGCCGTAATGCCTCTTCTTGATTTGGCGCAAAGACAAAACAGTAACTGGATTTCAAAAGATGTTATTTCCTGCATTTCAAATATCTTAAAAATGCCAGAAATAAAGGTTTATGAAGTTGCAACTTTTTACACGATGTACAACTTGAAACCAGTTGGGAAATATCTTTTGCAATTCTGCAAAACAACTCCTTGTATGCTACGTGGCATTGATAAAATTATTCACGACTGCGAAGAAAAACTTGGAATTAAAATGGATGAAACAACTTTAGACGGACTTTTCACGCTGAAGGAAGTTGAATGTTTAGGAGCATGCGTCAACGCACCAGTTGTTCAAATTAATGATGATTTTGCTGAAGATCTGACTTCTGAAAACTTTCAACAAATTTTAAATGATTTAAAATCAGGAAAAGAATTCAAAATTGGCTCACAAACCGGCAGACAGTGTTCTGCTCCACAAGAATAATTAGGTAATTAAGTGATCAGAGCAAAAGACTTATCAATTTCATTTTCTGGTCGTGAAGTTTTTCACGACGGTAATTTCATTATTAATGCCCGTGAGAAAGTTGGTCTTATTGGTCGCAATGGAAGTGGGAAATCTACATTCTTAAAACTTATACTGAAAAAACTAGAACCAGACGAAGGTGCAGTTGAAATTCCTCGTGGCTATAGAATTGGTCACTTAGAACAGCACATTCACTTTACTCATGATACTGTAATTGATGAGATTTGTTCAGTTTTGCCAGCTGACCGTGAACACGAAGGCTGGAAAGGTGAAAACATTTTATATGGTCTTGGTTTCAGCTATGACGATTTGTATAAAGATCCCAAAAAATTCTCTGGTGGTTATCAAGTTAAACTAAACTTGGCAAAGTTGTTGCTTATGGAACCTCAAATGTTGTTGCTTGATGAACCTACAAACTACTTAGATATCCATTCAATTCGTTGGTTAAAAGAATTTTTACAAGATTGGCAAGGTGAACTTATTCTTATAACTCATGATCGTGCTTTCATGGATAGTGTGATAACTCACACCTTGATAATTCATAGAAATTCTTTCAAAAAAATTCCCGGAAATACTCAAGGAGTTAGAGAAAAAATTGCTGCTGAAGAAGAAATTTACGAAAAAACTCGTGCTAACGAAGAAAAACAACGACAAAAAACTCAAGAATGGATTGATCGTTTCAAAGCTAAAGCCAGTATGGCAAGCCGAGCTCAATCACGCGCAAAAATGTTGGACAAACAAGAGGTCAAAGAAAAATTAGAAGACATTGCAACTCTTGATTTCAACTTTAACCACTTACCCTACGGAAGCAAAGAAAATATGATTGAAGTTGATCATTTAGCTTTCGGTTATAATCCAGATCATCTTTTGATTCAGAATTTATCTTTCAAAATTGAAAATGGTGATAAAATTTGTGTTATTGGGAAAAATGGTAAAGGAAAATCAACTTTGTTAAAACTTCTTACGCAAGATATAAGTCCAATTAAAGGTAGTATAAAAACTAACAATAAAACGGTTATTGGTTATTTTGGACAAATGAATATTGATCGCCTTGATAACAACTTAACCATTTACGAAGAGTTACAAAAAGTTGATGATCGACTTCCTCAAACACGTGTTCGCCAAGTTTGTGGCAATATGATGTTTTCAAGTGACCTAGCAAACAAAAAAATTGGAGTTCTATCAGGAGGAGAAAAAAGCCGTGTTATGCTTGGAAAAATTTTGCTTAAAGGCGTAAATTTGCTTTTGCTTGATGAACCAACTAACCATTTGGATATGGAATCCTGCGAATCTCTTCTTGAAGCCATCAAGAATTTTGAAGGTGCCGTTATAACAGTAACTCACGATGAAGGTTTTTTACGTGAAATTGCAAATAAGCTAGTAATATTCGATGACAATAAAACTTTCACTTACGAAGATTCTTACGAATTTTTCTTAAAAAGAGTTGGCTGGAAAGACAGTTAAATCAATTTTCTACATTTTTAAAAAAACAAACACTTCAATATTACATTATTATTGAATTCAGAAAAAAGTTCACATTATTTTTCTAGATAATTTAGAAAACAAGATATGAAGTCATGATTTTGAGTTTTCCGATTTTCATAAAAAATTCTTACTTGTCATTAATTTAAAATCTGCTACAATGAGTACATGATATTAATTATCATGCTTCTTACGATAACTATTATCAATAAACCCGTAATAAAAGCCAATTTCAAAATTAGCTAAATTTCACCACACTACATATAAACAACCTTTTAATTTAATGAAAAAAGCCTATAAAACCTACTTAGCTATCTTTATCTTATTTTTAACTCCATCTTGTTCTGACAAGATATTACAAACCTACAAAAATAAATATCACTCAATAATAACTAAAGCTTTCAATCATTCTGACTCAGAAAATGAAAATTATGTTTTCTTAGAAAGCGGTACTGCTTCATGGTATAGCGAAGCTTTTCATGGTCGTAAAACAGCTAATGGTGAAATTTATGATATCAATAAACTTACTGCTGCACACCGTAATTTACCATTGCCTTCTACAATAAGGGTTACTAACCTTGATAACAATAAGACCGTAATTGTAAAAGTTAATGACCGTGGTCCTTATCATGGTAAAAGAGTACTAGATCTATCTGAAAAAGCAGCTACAGAACTTGGTTTCAAGGATAAAGGAACAGCTCAAATAAAAATTGAACTACTAAAAGAAGAAAAAAATGACGAACTATCAAAATAGACAAACTGATTTTTCAAAATTAAAACTCGAAACAAAAATGGTTCGTGGCGGAACAATCCGTTCTGATTTTGGCGAAACTTCCGAGGCAATCTTTTTGAATTCTGGTTTCGCTTACAATTCTGCTGAAACTGCTGAAAGTCGTTTTAATGGTGAAGCACCTGGCTATGTTTACTCAAGATATTTAAATCCAAGTCTTAAAATGCTAGAAGACAAACTGGCTCTTCTTGAAGGTGCTGAAAGCTCTTGTGTAATGGCTTCTGGTATGGCAGCTGTTTTTGCTGCTATTATGTGCCAAATAAAAGCTGGGGATCATTTTATTGCCTCAAAAGTTTTGTTTGGATCATGCTATCATATTGCAACAAAAATTTTACCTAATTATGGAATTGAAGTTTCTTTAATTGATGGTATCAGCAAAGAAGAATGGCAAAGTGCTTTTAAGAAAAACACTAAGGTAGTTTTTATTGAAACTCCAGCAAATCCGAATATGGAGATCATTGACATTCAATTTGTTGCTGATCTGTGCAAAAAGAACTCTACAAAACTTATAGTGGACAATATTTTTTCTTCACCTTACTGCCAAAAACCTTTTGAATTAGGAGCTGATATTGTTGTCTATTCAACCACTAAACATATGGATGGACAAGGTCGGACACTTGGTGGTTGTGTTTTGGGATCATCAGAGTTTATAAAAGAAACCTTACTACCATTTCATCGTCATACTGGACCAGCATTAAGTCCTTTCAATGCTTGGATAATTTTAAAGTCTCTAGAAACTTTCACCCTTAGAATGGAAAGACATTGTTATAATGCTCATAAAATTGCTGAGTTTTTAGAAATTAACCCCAAAATAAAAAAAGTTCTATACCCCCACTTATCATCACATCCACAATATGAAGTAGCAAAAAAACAAATGAAAAATGGTGGTGCAATGCTTGCTTTTGAAATTAATGGCAGCAAAAAAGATACATTTAATTTTATGAATAATCTGAAAATTATAGATATTTCTAATAATTTAGGAGATGCTAAATCTTTAATTACTCATCCAGCAACAACTACCCACTCTAACATAAATTCTGAAGAAAGACTAAAAATAGGAATTACAGAGTCCATGTGTCGTCTTTCTGTTGGTCTTGAACATTTTGATGATTTAATTGAAGATTTGAAACAAGCTCTAAAATAAATATTGTGGAATCTTAGTAAGTTTTTTATGATAAAAGGATTAATACTAAAATTATAAAGTAAGAAAATATGCCAAGCTTTGATATAGTTTCTAAAATTAACATTCAGGAAGTTGATAATGCTGTTAATTCAGTGCTAAGAGAATTAATAAATCGTTATGATTTTAAAGGTGCTAAGTTTTCAATCGAACTACAAACTAAAGATAATAAAATTATAATCAGTGCCGAAGATGAATATAAAATTGGTCAAATTTCAGACTCTCTAAAAGTATTCTGTGTAAAAAGAGGAGTTGATCCTAAAGCTCTTGATTTTCAGAAAGAAGAAAAAGCGGGTGGCAATACTATAAAACAGGAGATAAAACTAAAAAATGGTATCGAACAAGATGTTGCCAAAAAAATTACCAAGCAAATAAAAGATACAAAAATGAAAGTTCAAGCTTCTATTAGGGGCGATGAAATAAGAGTTGAAGCAAAAAAACGTGATGATTTACAAGAAGCTATTGCATTGATAAAGAGTTCTAATTACGAAATTCCTATACAATTCATCAATTTTCGCGATTAATTTATGTTTAGCTTTCTGAGTCAGGCATGGAAAGGATTAAAGTTTGTGGCATCTGCAACAATTGGGATACCCTGTGCGGTTGCAGCTAGTGCCTTTGTTGGTTCAGCTTATTTGCTTGCAGAAGCGACAAATATTGTTGAAGCTAAGGTTTTTCACCCTCACGGATTTAAGCTAGTACATAAAAATCCATTTTTCGAAGGTGTTTCTAATTCACTTTATGGAACGCTTAGTAGCATTTGGAAAAATTATGGAGCTTATTCTCACATTAAATTTGCAAACTGGGCTCTTCAAAAAAGAATAAGACACTTCGATTTCAGCGAAGAAGTAAGAAATGAAGTAAATTCACAACAAAACTTACTTGAAAAAAAAGAAATATCTGAAGAATATTCCTCTCAAAACAACAACAAAATAACACAAGACAAATCTGGATTATACTTTGAACCGTCGAGTGAAATTAGATATAAAACCCCTAGAACCTCAGTCCAAAATCCAGAAATAGAAGAAAGAAAGAAAAGAAATATCACAGCAGACTTTATACCAAAACAGTAAGAAATTAAATTATTTTAACTATAAAGTACTCTATTCACTGGGAAAGTTACCTGAACCTTAGTTTTCTGACCATAAATACTTTCTAAATTAATTTTTCCACCATGAATATTAACTATTTTCTGAACTATAGGCAATCCAAGACCTATACCATTTTTATTATTTTTATAGCCATCATGAGCTTGACCGTATTCTTCCATAATAAGTTCTATATCTTTTTCCTTAATACCAATGCCGTAATCTATCAACAGTATTTCAAACTCACCTAACTTATTTATATCAATTTTAATTTCTATTTTACCATTTTCATGACTAAATTTTATCGCGTTAGAAAGCAAATTTACTATCATTCTACCAAACATTTCTCTATCTGCAAATAAATAAATTTCTTCATCTGGAAAAGATTTTTCTATTTTAAGATTCTTTTTTAATATTTCTGGAAGAACTTTTTCTTCTGCACTTACAATCTCGTTAAAAACAATAAATTTTTCTTCAAGCAACTTTATTGTTCTGTTATTAATTTTAGAAAAATTTAATAAGTTATTTATCATGCTTAAAAGATTGTTACCAGAATTATAAATATGCTCAGCCATCATCTTATATTCCGGATTTATTTTACCATGAAACTGGTTTTTTATTAATTCTGCAAAACTAATTACACCAGTTAGAGGAGTACGTAACTCATGACTCATATTAAGAAAAAAATTAGACTGAGCATCTCTTGCGCGCAACAAATCAAACTTATAATTCTCAAGATTTTTTAATTGTTTTTCTAATTCCTTAATTTCTTTTATATTAGATTTTATATCAAAATTAATTTTTTTGTCAGAAGTTATAGATTTACTAGCTTCAGACAGCTGAATTACGGGGATAATCAGTTTATTTCTAAAAATTATTAATGGTATCAGAAAAATTGTCATCATTCCAATAAATAATAAAGAATAAATAATTCTTCTTTCCTTAATCCACTTATGATAGTACTTTGGAGAATAAATTGTAATTATAGCATAAGGATAATTATTTATTTTTTGATAATAAAAAAACTTACCGTAAAACGACTTACTATTATCTAAATATTGAATTTCTCTTAGTATTTTTTGTATTAAAATTTTATCTAATTTATCAGATTTTATAACTTCAGTTCCCGTTCTTTCATCAATAACAACATATAGTAAATTATCATCACCTAGTACTTCTTTTAATTTATTTCCAAAACCATCAATAACAATTCCAGTTACAACTGATCCTATATATTTATTTTGACCATCAACAACTCCATAACCAATTGGAATTGACCATAAATTACTTTTTACTCCAAAAACTGGCTGCCCAAGTTGTAAAGTATTTGGATATAAAACTGTATTTGGCATGTAATCTCTTTTTGATAAATCTCCAAAATTTTTAGTATCAATTCCTACATTACTTGAAACAACTAGGTGAAAATTTTCATCAACCCAAGAAAAAGTACTCCAAGAAAGCAAATCGTTGTTTGGAATACGATAACTAATTAAAAGTTTATTAATAAACTTGTAGTTATTCTTAGCATTACTCCTTACAATCTGATCACCAATATACTTCATTATATGGTTAGTATAAGCCAATGAATCATCTATTTTTCTGCTAATTTTCTGATTACTTACTATTAAATCAGATTTAATTTTTTGTTGTGATATAAAATTATCATATGCACAAAATGATAAATAAAATGTAATTAAACTAATCAAAAGCAGAAAGCTTATAAGATAAAATTTTTGTGATATTTTCTTATTGCTATAAAAAATCTTGATCATCTGAAAATATTTTCTTTATTCTTTAATATGTGATTCTTTTTGTGATTTTAATTTTTTAGCATCAATAACATCACCATCACCACAAACTGATCCAGATGGTGTCTCATTTGATTTTTTCTTTTCTTTATCTTTTTTTGCTATTTCTGCAACAACCAATGAAATATTATTTGCCCATGAATCAACAAGAGTTTCAACATCTCTACTATCAAGATTTCTATTATATTTGAATTCTCTGTTTTGATCCATTATATTTTTTATCTTTTCTGAAGACAAAGAAGTATTAGAATCACGATGAAACTCTAAAATTTCTGTTATTTTTTTATTTCTAGTGATGGCATCCATATAAGCTGAAAGATCATGACCAAGCTTATTAATAATACCTCTTTCACTCACAACTGGTACATAATTATTACCTAAAACTAGAAGATGATTATGATTACTGTTTGGTCTATAAAAAGAAGATAAATTATTATTATGGCACTCAGGATTAAGGTAAATGGCTCTAAACAAACTATCTGGTTTTCTTGTCCCCATATCTGTAGCAGACAATATGTTAGTTGTTACAATAGGAAGTGAATCACCCCTAAGATTATTCCAATTTACTGGACTACCAATATTAACTACAGAAATCCTATCAAAATATTTGGGGATTTCCGATTCAACGACTCCCTTACTCAAAAGAAATTCATAAGTATATTCAAGATGAGACTTATTTTCTCTACTTCCTATACTAAATCCAGCCAAAGTAAATTTTTCTATTTCTTCTGGTCTTAATAAATTGCCATTTTTGTCAGTAATTTTTGGTAAAATTATTTTGGTAAAAAAATTTTCTGATTCTTCTAAGTTTATGTAATGCTCATTCTGATAGTAATTTGAACCTTCTATATATCTTGATTCTCTTCCTTGTCCGTCTTTTAATGGAGAATAAATTACTGCATCGGGAAATATCCTTTGAAATTGCTTTAAAGAATGCTTTAGTTGTTTTTCGCTATCACCTCCTCCAAGGCCGGGACTAACAATAACTTTGGCTTCTTTTAAGTTAGAACTTTCAACTTCTTTCAATTCATCTTTTTTTAAAGAAAAAAATGATCCTGCACATTTATTTTCTGGACCAGGTTTTATAGAGCTAGGGATAAATCTTGTGTCAGAGAAATCTGGCATCAAATTACTTTTTATAATTTTTTCTGTTTGACTATAATCTTGGTGCGGTGTCACAAAACCCACGAACTCAGAAACTGTACTGGATTTTGATTTAATTACTTTTTCCAGTAATACTAAAAACTGATTACCCCACCTAGAACTTGATTTCATAATCAAAGTTATTTTATTTTTGGTATATATATATCAAATTTGGAACTATTAATCACCATATCTAAAAAAAAGTTGCTCGGTAATAACATCCATTAAACTGCCAACCGAGAATGGCTTTGTTACGTAACCATCACATTTAGTTTTATGACTAATTTCCTTTACCTCATTTGCAACCGCAAACGCACTTACAACAATAATTGGAACTGATTCCAAATATTCATCGTTTTTCATTAGTTTAGCAATATCAATACCAGAAATTTCATCAGATAACTTTATATCAAGAAGAAGAACATGTGGTTTTTCTTTCTTCATAATTTCAATAGATTGCTTTGGATTATCAATTACTATAGGCTGACAATCCATTTTTTTAATCACCATTTCAAGATAAAACCTATTGCAAGAATCATCTTCAATAATTGCAATCTTTATCGGTAAAGAATTTGGATTGACCATGTTTCTTGTATAAAATTGTTTGTACTTAGGGAGTAAAAAATTTTGGAATAAAAAAAATCAAAAAACTTAACAAATAAAAAAACTAACCACCACCTATAAAATGAACTATTTCAACTTTATTTCCTTCATTTAAAACTATCTTGGAAAAAAGATCTGGACTAATTATCTCCAAATCTTTTTCTATAGCAACTTTTTTAATATCTAATTCTAATTCTTTAATCAAATCGTAGATTGTAGTATTTTTTTCAACAAACTTCTCTTCACCATTTAAAATAATCTTTACTTTTGACATAGCGTTATAAAACTGTTATTTTTTCATCAAAATACTTGATAATACCTTAAAAGACCTTTTTAAAATTGAAACTATATAATCGTTACATTCTTAAAAAAATATTAACTGGATTCTTCGGATTTTCTGCAATATTCATTTTACTAATTTGGTTCAGCCGCGCCATTTCTTTCGTAAAGTATATAACAGATAACGGAATAGAATTAAAACAATTTTTCTACTTATTTGTTTTAATATTACCATGGTTGTTGCTTTTCATTATTCCTATTTCTCTTTTTGCTTCAATATTACTAATTTACAACCGTCTTATTTCAAGCAATGAAATTACAATACTGAAAAATGCCGGTTTAACTAAATTTGAAATTGCAAAACCAGTAGCATTAGTTGCGATAATTTGTTCTATTTTATGCTTTTATATTTCTTTTTTTCTAATGCCCTACTCTAATAAAGAACTAAGAACATCAAAAACTAACTTCAGCAATAACTACGCTAACTTAAAAATTAATGCGCAAAGTTTTGAAAACTTAAAAAATCTTACCATCTACGCTCAAAATCGTGATCAAAATAATAATTTATCGGGAATTTTATTAAACAATAACAATATAGAATCTTCCTTAACTATCACTGCCCAAACTGGAAATATTGTTATAGAAAATAACTCAGCTTTACTTTACATGAAAAATGGAACAATACAAAGACTTAACAAACTTGAAAACAAATCAGATATTCTAAATTTTGATAACTATGTTTTTAATCTTACAGAAAAAAACACTATTCAAACTCAGAAGCGCTGGAAAGCAAAAGAGAGATTTTTGAATGAACTAATTGATCCAAATGATGATTCAGAATACGAAGATTTAATATCATACAACGCCGAATTACACCAAAGATTAACTTATCCACTACTTCCCATTATATTCTCTATTATTGCTCTCTCTTGTATTTTACGTGACAACTTTAACCGCAGAGGAAATAATTCAAATATTGTTTTAGCTATTTCTATGGCTGTAACTTTCTTAATTTTAAACATTTCTAGTTATAAGTTTATTGAAATAAAACCTTTATTTTCACCAATTCTGTATTGTAATATTGCTTTATTTTCTCTAACTGGACTTCATATACTTAACCGTAAGACAAAATCACGCAATAATGCAAAAAAAGATTAACATTTATATAGCTTATAATTTTCTTCTTAGATTCTCTCAAGTTTCCTTAGGATTTTCTTTGCTTATTTTCTTTATTAACTTTTTGGATGTGATTGAAAAGATAAAAGGATCAGAAGCTTCTTTTGGCGTTGCAATTTTCATGTCATCTTTGCAAATTCCAGATTTTCTTAATGACATTGCTCCTTCTTTAGTTTTAATGTCAGCAATTGTAACGTTTTTCTTACTTTCAAGTAAAAGCGAAATTACAATAATTCGTGCCAGTGGTTTTTCTTTGTGGCAAATCTTACAACCAATTGCTCTAAGCGCTTTCCTATTAGGAGTTTTTTGGATTACTATTTTCAATAGCTTTTCAATACAAGCTCTAAACAAATTTAATCAATTGGAAAATCAGTATGTCAAAAAAGAAGAGCGTTTCTCAATAGAACCAAAAAATGGTATTTGGCTTAAACAATATAACTTTGACAAATCTGATGAAATAATAATAATTCAGGCTGGAAAAATTTATAAAAACAGCTTACAACTTGATGAAATAATTTTTTGGTTTTTTGATAAAAATAATAATTTTTACCAAAAAATAGATGCCGAAAAAATGATTCTAGTAGACAACACTTGGCACTTAGAGAAAGTAACTTTAAACGATCAGAACCACATCAACAAAAAAATAGACAACTATGAAATCATGACAAATCTGAAGCCAGACTTTATAATGCAAAAAGTATTCAATAATTTCCAAAATGTGAAATTATTTTCTATTTTCAATCTACCAAATTTAATTGAAGAGTTAAAAAACTCTGGTTTTTCACCAACAAAATTTATTGTCTATTTTAATTCTCTCTTAAGCAAACCAATTTTATTTGTAGCAATGATTTTAATTGCTTGTTTTTTTGGACTTAATCACACAAGAAACAGTTACGCTGTTTTGATGATTTTCCTTGGAATAACTTTTGGGCTTTTATTATATATTATATCAAGCATTATGATTGCTCTTAGTTCTTCCAACTTAGTTCCAACTTTTGCTGCAACATGGGTAATTGCAATAATTTGCTTGGCAATTGGAGTTTTATTAATATATAAAAAAGAAACTATATAATATTTGAACTTTTGCTTTATTAGTTTATCACCAATTTTTAAAAACTTTATTTCACACACTTATGAAAAATAAAATTGTAATTTTGATATCAATTACCGCTTTATCTTTATTTTCTTGTTCTAAAAAAAATTCTGAAATCACTAACAAAAATAATGAACTTTCTAACTTACCTTCATGGGTTTTAGATCCAGAAGTTGAAGATGGAATTGCTGCAGTTGGAATTGCTGGCCCTTCTAAAGGTGGTCTTAAATTTCAAATTCCAATTGCTGAGTTAAATGCTAAAGGAAACATTGCTGCTAAAGTTCAATCAGAAATTAGCAGAGTTACTAAAGAAGCTTTGAGATCAGCTAATGTCAATAATTCAGATGATGTAGAAGAATTTTTCTCACAAGCAAGCAAAGAAGTTGTAAAGAACCAAAGTTTATCTGGAGTTAAAAGAGTCAAAGATCACATCTTTTTGTCAAAAGATGGAACTCTTTACATTCACATGGTTCTTACGGGAAATGACTATAGCAAATTTTTACAAAATACTGAAAATAAAATGGCTGCTCGTATAAAAAAATCTGATATGGCACGTGATAATATCAATAAAACCGAACAAGCAAACAAAGCAATTTTTGATGAGTTAGAAAAAGAAAGATCAAATAAAGAATAAAAAAAATTCTGTAATTCTTTTTACAACAAAGAATTACAGAATTCCAAACCTAACAAAGTCAAAATAATCACTAAAAATTTTTGAGAAACACAGATTCAAAAGATTGTAATAATAAATTTTAAGACAAAACTTTATGAAGAATTTCATCATATTAATAATTTTGACATTTATTACTTTTTCTTGCACATCAACTTATGAAAAAGAAATTATCAAAACCAGCAAAAATAATTCAGCTTCACAACGTATTAATTCAGGACAAGAAAATAATGAAAACATTCTCAAAGAACTGGATTAATAAACTCTTTTTGTTTCTATTATTATTCACTTCTTTAAATTGCTGCTCTGTAAAAGATACTTCAAATTCACCATCTTGGTATGTAAATCCAAAAGAAAATGATGCACAAAATCTTTATGGAGTTTCTTATGGAGCAAATTTAGAAGAAGCTACTAAAGCAGCTCTTTCAGATGCAGCATCTCGTCTAAATGTCAGCATTTCTTCTAAATCAAGTCTTTTGCGAGAAGAAAATAAATATGATATTAATGAAGAAAGCAGACAAAAAATAGAGCAAATAGTTCAAAAGGTTGAATTTGGAAATTTTAAAGTAAGCAAAAGTAAAGAAATAAATCAAAAAATATTTGTTGAAATCAAAATAGATCGTGAAAACTTTATTAAAATTCAAAAAGAAAATATCGCATTTCTAGAAACAAAAATTAAGAACCTAGAAAAAACAATAGAACAATCTAATCCTATACAAAAAAGAATTACTATTTCTAAATTGATTGATCTTGTAAAAGAAATTGAACTTAAAAGTATAATTTTGAACGGTGCCGGCGAGTCAATAGAATTAAAAAATATTCTTAATAAAAAAGAAAATTTTGAAAATCAGTTTAATCTTTTAAATAAGAAAATTGAATTTTATCTTGAAGTAAATTCAACCAAAGAATTGTCTCAGACAATAAAGGAATCTTTAACCAAAGAAAATATTATTATCAGTAAATCTCGTAACTCAAAAACAAATCAAATTTTACTAAATATAAAATCTTCCTCAAAAAACGAAAAAATTTACTCTACTTATATAACAAAACTATATGTTGATTTTGAGAACTCTATAAACGGTCAGATTATTGCTGCAAGCTCTTTAGAAGTAACTGGAAACTCTACTATTGACGAACAACAATCTTACTTATCGGCTCTAAAATCTTTAGAAGAAAAAGTTGAAAAAAGTGGAATTTTAAAGATAATTGGAATCACCAATTAAAACATAAACTATGAAAAATTATTTAATTTTAGTACTGTTTTTAATTTTTTCTTGTTCTCCAACAATAAGAAATTTCGATAATTACCAAAAACAATTTTTACCAAAAAGTTCTTTTCTACCGAACAAAGAAGCACTAGAAAACAAAGCACCAAAAATTGTGGTTTTTCCTTTGGATGAAAACGAAAATCAAATTGCAATTCAGACAACCTTAGGAAACACAATTGCAAATAATATAGAAAATATTATAGGAAAAAACCGTCTTGGAGAAATAGTTGATCGTAAAGCAGCTCAGAAACTACAAAAAGAAATTGCTTTGGCAGAAATGAATAAAAGCGGAATTTACAAAGGACCAATTATTGCCGATTATGCAATTTCTGGAGCAATTTCAAACGCAGCTTTTACAAGTCAATATAAAGATGGCTATGTCTATATGGATCCAAGAAATGGACAATTTATAACTGTTCCTCCCAAATATTACTACACATCAAATGTCGCTGGTAATATAAAAATTTATGAACTTCCTTCACTATCAGTTGTTGAAACAATTGAGTTTTCAAACGAAGAAAGTCGTAGCGAGAATGTTAGACAAGACGGAGGATTATCAGTTGGAGCAATTCAAATTGGCGGAAAAAAACAAGAAGGAGCTTCTCGTGATGATAATTTAGTTAGAAAATCCAGTAGCGAAGCCATAGAAAATATAGAAGTAAATTTGAAAAACTTTTTTGCTAAAAAAGGCTATATCTTAGAAAAAAGAATTGATGGTAAGAAATCAATTTTCAAAATTAACTTAGGCTCTCTTGACGGTATAAAAAAAGGTGATAAGTTTGACGTTATAACACTGATTGAAAGCCAAAATCCTATTACTCAAGAAAATGAAATTGAAAGACAAATTATAGCCCAAGGTTTTGTCAGCGATAAAATTGATCTTAAAAGCTCTTGGATTATAATCGAAAACTCAGAAAAATTTGATAGAATTAGACTAGGAGACATTGTTAAAATAAAGTATGAAAAGAAATTTTTTGACAAACTTAATAAGTTTTTCTTCTCACTTTTTTAATTAATATCTCTAATATAGATAAAAAAATATCTGTTAATCATATCATAATCATTGTCCAAGCTATTAAATAGCAAATTTCAATCTATAAATTGAAAATAATAGATTTATGATTTTGCAATATTTTCAACTCAGTAAAATTCGTTTTTATAAACATGGAATTTAAAAATAACTTAAAAGAACTATCTGAGTCCTACGAATATTTCATATTTGACATATGGGGCGTTATTCATGACGGTACTCAAATTTATCCAAACGTCATTGAAACACTTGATTTTTTGCGCTCGCAAAATAAAAAAATATGTTTTTTATCCAACGCTCCAAGACGCTCATCAAAAGTTGCTGCAGTTCTAAAAAATATGGGAATTACAGAAAATCTTTACGACTTTATTTTAACTTCTGGTGAAGCAACTTTTATTGAATTGAAAAAAAATCAAGAAAATAATTTTAAGCATTTTGGTAAAAAATACTTTTATATTGGACCACAAAAAGACATAGATTTACTTGAGGGTTTAGACTATACATTAGTTGAAAGTGCTTCAGAAGCTGATTTTGCAATTACAACTGGTTTTGATAATGAGTATTCAACTTTAGAAGAAAAATTTTCTCAGATTGAAGAAGCAAAAAAAGCAAATTTAGAATTAATTTGTGTCAATCCAGATCTTATTGTTGTTAAGCAAAGTGGTCTTGAAATGATATGTGCAGGCGTTATAGCGAAAGAATATCAAAGAATTGGAGGTAAAGTTCACTATTTTGGCAAACCTTATAATTTAGTTTATAAAATAGTTTGCGAAAATTTTAATAATGCTCATAATTCAAAAATCCTTGCCGTAGGAGATGCATTAGAAACAGACATAAAAGGTGCCTTAAATTCCAATATTGATGGTGCTTTGATAACTGGAGGAATTTTATCCAACCAACTTGGAATCAAGTACGGTGAGCAAGCAGAGAAAAATAAACTTGAAATGATTTGCCAAAATCATCAAATTTACCCAAAATTTGTAATTCCTGGTTTATAAAAAAACTGTTATTGAACATCTTATTTGTAAAAAAGAACATTGTTCTCGTTTACGAATACTTAGTTTTATCACTGTTATAACTAAATTTAAAATTAATTAATCTTTTTATGTATTATTCAAGAAAAAGAAGAAGATCAAAAAAACTATTTGCAGCATTAGCAATACTAGCTGCTGTACTATTCTTGGCTACTGGATTTTTTATTAATAGAAATTCTGGTAGAATTTTAGTTGCTAAAGTAAATGACCAAAAAATATATAAAACAGAACTTGAAGCAAAATTACATGATATTTTTAGCGGGCAAGATGGTTCAGTAAAAACTCCTGAAATTGAAAAATTACCAAAAGAAGTTTTGGAAATTCTGGTTAAGGAAATTTATCTAGAAAAGGAATTAGTAAAAAAAGCTCAAAGTGAAGGTCTCGGGAAAGATCCTGAAATTAAAAGCCAAATTGAGCAAGCTAAAAATAAAATCTTACGCCAAGCTTACCTAAACAAACTTACCTCAGAAGCTGTAACAGAAGAAAAAGTAAATAATAAATATCTTGAACTTACTAAAGATTTAGAAGGTAAAAAAGAATATCAAATAGCTCACATTCTTGTTAAAACTAAAGAAGAAGCTGAAGATATCTTGCAAAAACTCAAAAAATCTAAGTTTGCTGATTTAGCAAAAAAATACTCAATAGACAAAGAAAGCGCTGAAAAAGGTGGAAACCTTGAATTGATGCTTGAAGATAGTTTAGTAAAAGAAATTGCAGAAGCTGTATCTTCATTAAAAATCAATCAAGTTTCTCAGCCCATTCAAACCAAATTTGGTTGGCACATTATAAAAGTTAATGAAGTAAAAGAAGCTATACTTCCAGCTTTTGAAAATGTTAAAGAAAACATCAGAGAACAACTTAAACATGATATTGCAAGCGAAACTAATTCAAAAATCACTAAAGATATTAAGTTAGAGCTTTTGATTAAACTAGAACCAGAAAATAAAGAAGAAACCTCTACAGTAACTCCTTCTGCTACAAGTGAAGAAGTTGCACCAGAATCTAACTTAGAAAATAGTTCTAATGAACAAAAGCCTGAAGAAGTGAATGCTTCTTCAGAAAACTCTTCTGAAAATTCTGAAAAAGCTGAAAGCGAAAACTCATCTAAAGAAAATGAGGTAAAAAAAGAAGAAAAATCTGACAAAAAATCTTCTTCCAAAGAAAAAAGTAATGCAAAAAAATCAAACTAATCGCTTTGCTAAATCAAGTAATCAAAACTCTAAGAAGTTTGATCGTGCTAAAACGGGAAATAACATAATAATTTATGGAAAACATCCCGTTTTTAGTGTAATTCAAAAAAAACGTCGTAAAATCCTCCAAATCCTAGTCACAAAAAATACTCAAAACGAACTAGAAGATTTTTTACAAAAAAACAAAATTTTTGAATATAAAAATCTTATAAAAATTGTAGATTCTAATCACCTAGATTCTTTACTTGGAAAAGATCAATTAAATCAAGGAATTGCTGTTGAATGCTCTAAACTTCCTATAAAAAATCAATTTGAACTTTTAGAAGAACTACATTCTTTAGAAAAAGAAAAGTTACCCAACCTACTTCTGCTTGATCAACTATCAGATCCTCAAAATATTGGGGCAATAATTAGAAGTGCTGTTAGTTTTGGCGTCACAAAAATAATTTTTTGTGAACATAATTCTCCTAAAGAAAGTGCGACTATGGCGCGCTCCTCAGTTGGAACAATTGAAATGGCTGATCTGATAGTGGTTACTAACTTTAGTAACTTGATTGAAAAACTAAAAAAAATAGGATATTGGTGTATTGGACTTGATGGATGTTCTAATCACTCAATTTGTGAAATAAAAAATTATGATCATGTAGCTCTGGTTATTGGTTCCGAAGGAAATGGAATAAGAGATTTAGTAAAAAAGAATTGCGATTTTTTAACTAAAATTGCAATTAATGAAAATGTTGAAAGTCTTAATGCATCTGTTGCAACATCAATTGCACTTTATGAATTATCAAAAAAGTAATTTATATGAAATATAATAATATTGCTGTGATTGCAGCCAGAAATAATGAAGATGCAACGAAGAAAAAAGATTTTTTAATAGAAAAATACGACTTCAAAGACATTACAAACAATATTCTAAATGTTGAAAACATTGATTTAGTTATTGCAATTGGTGGTGATGGATTGATGTTGAAACTTCTTCATGAATATGAAAATAAGAAAATATCTCTTTACGGTATAAATTGCGGTACAGTGGGTTTTTTGATGAATTCATTTAACGAAGGAAATTTTATTGAAATAATAAATAGAGCTGAAGAATCGACTCTTCACCCACTTAGAATGGAAGTTTTAACACAAGAAAATGAAAAACAAATTCACATTGCAATCAATGAAGTTGCTCTTCTAAGACAATCTAGCCAAGCAGCAAAAATTAAAATTAGAATTAATGATCGTGAAAGAATTGATAATTTGTCAGCAGACGGAGTTTTAGTTGCAACACCTGCGGGTAGTACAGCTTACAACTTATCAGTTCGTGGACCAATAATTCCTTTTAATTCACAGATAATTGCTCTTACTCCAATAAGTCCATTTCGTCCAAGAAATTGGCGTGGCGCTCTTTTACCCTCAAACAGCAAAGTTGAGTTTGAAATTATAGATGCAAACTTGCGACCTGTCAGCGCAACAGCAGATTCTAATGAAGTGAAAAATGTAAAAAAAGTTACTGTCTTTGAGGATAGATCTATAGGATTTAAAATATTGTTTGATCCAAATCACTCACTTGAAGAAAGAATTATAAAAGAACAATTCGTATAAACTATTTTATAAAATTCTTAATCAAGAGTTAGTTAGATAATTTAAAAATTTGGTAACTATACCATCTCAACAATTAATTTTACTGTCATCCTTAGTGAATCTAAGGATGACAATTGTTGTTAGATAAAACTTGTTGTTATGGTATGATTGCCAAAAATTTTTATACAAATAAAAAACCACCAAAAAATTTTAGCTAAATGATTGACTTTTAATAGTTGTTTTTTATATTTTTGAGCCTCTTACATAAAGAAAATCACTTTTTATCTTTTGAAGGAAACTAAAAAATGGGTTTGTAGCTCAGCTGGTTAGAGTGCGCGCCTGATAAGTGCGAGGTCGGAGGTTCAAGTCCTCCCAGACCCACCATTTTTGTTTATTGTTAAAGAAATTCAGCATTAAAATCTAATTGCTTAAAACCACTTCTTTTTTAGAAAGCATTCGCGAGTGATAAAAAATTTAAATCTTCCCAAAAAATAATATTTTTAAGTTCCAATTTGTTTGCTAAAAGTAAAAAAATTCCTTGGAAATAAAACTTCAAAAAAGAACATTAAATCTAATTTCTCATAAATTAGAAAAATTTTTTAATCTATTTTCTGCAAAATTTTACCAAATAAAGTAGCTGGCAATGAGCCACCTGTAATCTTATTAGTTGGACTATTATTATCATTTCCAATCCAAACTCCTGCAACATATTTATCGTTAAAACCAACAAACCAAGCATCTCGGAAATTCTGACTAGTTCCTGTTTTACCGTAAATATTTCCGCCAACATCAGCATTTTTTCCTGTTCCGTCTTTTACAACAGATAGTAAAACTTCTTTTATCGATTCTTCAGCTTGTTCTGAAATAACTTTTCCTAAACCAGAAGTTTCGCGCTCATATAATAATTTATCGTCATTATTCGTAATTTTTACTATACTATGTGGAATAATAGCATAACCATCATTAGCGATTGTTACATAAGCGCTTGTTAATTCATAAAGTGTAACCAGTGTTGTGCCAAGTGCAATTGTTGGATCATCTTTATCAATTTCAGAGACAATTCCTAAACGATTAGCTGTAGTTATAATTGATTTTTTATCAAGCTTTTGAGCAAGTTGAACTGCAACTGAATTAAGTGATTTTGAAAATGCAGTATTTAATGTCACATTTCCAAAATAGCTGCTTTCATAATTATCAGGAACCCAAGTTCCAAGAGAAATTTTTTTATCTTCAAAAATATCATCTGGTTTAAAACCATTTTCAAAAGCGTTTAGATAAATAAAAGTTTTAAAAGAAGATCCAGGTTGTCTTTTAGCGTAAATTGCACGATTAAATTGACTTTTTTGATAATCTACACCTCCAGAAAAACCAAGAACTGCACCTTCATAATCCATTATTACCACTGCAACTTGTGACCTATCAAGTTTCTTGGCATTAATTTCAACAAATTGATTTAACACTTTTTCTAACTCTTTCTGAATTCTTTGATCTAATGTTGAGTTAATAGAAATTACTTTATCACGTAGAGAACTTTTTGGAATAAAATCAGCAAACTGTGAGCGAACATAGTCTGCAAAATAAAGTCTTTGTTGACGATCATTGTTATAAGCAACTTCTTTATCAATTTCTGCAACATTTTTTTCATTTAAAAATCCAGCATTAATCATATTGCTTAAAACTACGCTAGCTCTATCTTCTGCTAGTTCTTGATTATTTTTTGGAGATAGTTTTGAAGGTGCTTTTAAAAGACCAGCAAGCATTGCCGCTTCATTTAAATTAATTTGCGATACATCCTTACCAAAATAAAATTTTGTGGCATTTCCAATTCCGTAATTTCCAGATCCAAAATAAGCTCTATTCAAATAAAAAGTTAGAATTTTCTCTTTGGTAAAACGATGTTCTAATTGTAAAGCCAATAGAATTTCTTGAACCTTACGTTTCATATTTCTATCTGGAGTAAGAAACAACATTTTTGCTAATTGCTGAGTTATAGTGCTGCCACCCTGCACTATTTTTCCTGCTTTATGATTAACGTAAAAAGCACGGGCAATTCCAATTATATCAACCCCAAAATGGCTAAAAAATCTACGATCTTCCGTTGCAACAACTGCGTCAATTAAATGTTGTGGTAATTCATAATACTTAACTTCGCTTTCATAAAGACCACCAAAACTTGTAATTCTTTCACCATTTGAATAATTTACTTCCACAACCTGCTTGTTTGATTCAGCATCTAATTCGTCTAAACTTGGCAAATCAGAAAGATAGTAAAATAAAGCAATAATAATAAGAATTGAAATCCAAGCTAAAAAAACCAAACTCCATTTTAAAATGAATCTTAAAAATCCCATATTTTACAATGCAAAAATTTGTCTTAATAAATAAAGAATTTGTAACAGAAAATAACGCCACAATTTCAATTCAACAAAGAGCTTGTCTTTTTGGGGACGGAATTTTCGAAACTTGTCGTGTTGAAAACAGTAAAATTTATAATTTCATAGCTCATAAAAACAGAATAAAAGCTGGTTTGCAAGCTCTAAAATTTAAAGTAGAAATTGATGAATTAGAAAATAACTGCTACCAACTAATCAAAAAAAATAAACTGAGAAATGGTATTTTAAGAATTGCAATAAGTCGCGGTATTGGAAGTTTGGGTTATTTGCCAACTTATAAATCAGAATCTCTTATCATTATTGAAACAATGCCTCAAAGACAAATTTTTGCTGAAAAAATTATTTTGGGAGTTGGAAAAAATAAAAAACCACCAAGAAACTCACTTCCTATAGGTTGCAAAACCATGCAAAGTCTTTGCTATACACTTAATAAAATTGAAGCTCAAGAAAAAGGACTTTTTGATTGTGTAATGTTATCGCAAAAAAACTTTATCTCTGAAACTTCTTCAGCGAATATTTTTTGGGTAAAAAATGATCAAATTTACACTCCTGCAGAAAGTTGTGATATATTACTTGGCACAATCAGAGAAAAGCTTTTGAAAAATAAAAGTTTAAAAATCAAAAAACTATCAGCAAAAATCTCGATGCTAAAAAATGCTGATGAAGTTTTCTTAACCAATACTTCTTTTCTTATTCTACCAGTTGATGAATTGAAGGTTGGGAAAAATGTTATAAAATTTAGAAAAGATATTGGAGAAAAAGTTTTGCAATTTTTACAAGATGATGTGAAAAAACTTTGTTACCAAGAAAGAATTTAAATCAAAAAAATGGACAATTTTAGTTATCTTTATTCTATCTAATATAATAAACCTTCTTCCTTAAAACTAAAATAACCTGATGATCCAATTATTAAATGATCTAAAATTTTAATTTCTAAGTTTTTTAATGCGTTAATAATTTCATGAGTTGTTTTAATATCAGAATTTGATGGCTTCAGTTCAGAAGTTGGATGATTATGCATCAAAATAATAGAAGCAGAATTCAACAATAAAGCTTTTTTTGCAATCATCTTGGCACTTACCACAACATAATCATTTTCACCAATTCCAAGCAATTCATCTTCAATTAATTGATATTTTTTATCCAAGAATAAAACTCTAAAAACTTCGTAATTCAAATCTTTTAATGATGCATAAGAATAGTCTAAAACAGCTTGCCAATTTTTTAAAACTGTTTTTTGTTTTGCCGAGTTTTTTAAAACACGATTAATAATTTCAGCAATAATTTTAATTGCGGTAATTACACCATCACCAACTCCTTCAACCTCTTTTAACAAATTAACATCAGCATTTACAACTCCAGAAATATTACCAAATTTAGCAACTAAACTTTTAGCCAAAGGTTTAGTATCTTGTCTAGCATTTGCCGCAAAGAGCAAAATTTCTAACAACTCATAATCATGTAATTCTTTACCTAAAGATGATAAAAACTTATCTCTAACTCTTTGTCTATGTCCGATGTAATTAGGTGTTTTGGTCATAAATTTCTGGTGTAATATTATCAGTTGCAAAATTAGCAACTCCTATTTCTTGCAGCTCTTTTATTCTTGATATATCGTTAACTGTCCACGCAAAAAAACTTATACCATTAAACTTTTTAGATAAATTTCTATTTATCAACTTATGAAAAATGGAAAGAAATTTAACTTTATTTTTAGTCAAAAAGCTTTCTAAAAGATCTTCATCCTCAGCACTTTTCAACTCTTCACAAACCGCAACTAAGTTAACTTGAGATCCAAAAATCTTTTTTATTACTAAAAATACTTTTTCCACCAAGTAATAATTAGTAATAAATGGAGCAAAATATACGTTTTCTAAATTAATTTCAGCTTCATCTATTTCTTTTTTGACTAACTTTAATGCTTCAAAACAATTTTCTTCGTCTAAATTCTTAAAATCTAGCCAATATTGCAATTTGTTACCATAAATAAGATAATCTCTAAGAATTGGTAGATTTTTAACTTCTGATTTTTCTGGTAAATCATGCTTTAAAACTAATTTTTCTTCAAAAAACCAAATATCAAATTCAATTGCTTCAAATTTTTCTTCAAAAGCATTTTTAAGACTTGCAATTGTATTTTGTTGATCTTTTGTTTTAGCCAAACCACGATGAGCAAAAAGTTTAACCATTTTTTAATTTTATGAATGAATTTATAATAATTAAGACAACTTATCCAAGTTTGACCACAGCAAAAAAGCTAGTAAAAGTTTTATTACAAGAAAAATTAGTTGCATGTGCTCAATTTCAAAAAATTCAAAGTTGCTATCTCTGGGAAGAAAAAATTACTAATGATTCTGAAATATTACTAAGTTTAAAAACAGAAAAAAAACTCTACAAAAAAATTGAAACAATAATTCTGAAGAATCATCCTTACAAAATTCCTCAAATTATTAGCCTAAAAATTGAAAATGGTTCAAAGGATTATTTTGATTGGATTGATAAAAATTTGGTAAAAAGAAATAAAAAACTAGCTTAATTAAGTTAAATTTTTTAATTTATCATAACTTATTTTAAGTGATGATTCGAACTTCAGAAAGTTCAATGAAAAAAAGGCTTATAAAGTCTTGCCGACTTTTTAAAAGAAGGTTAGAAAACAATTTTTTGAACAATTACTTCTAAAATTTTAAGCAAAAAAATTATGAAATTTAAACAAGATGGTTAATTCATAAAAGCTTTAAAGCGAGTAATTGTTCCCTTAACGAATTTATTTGGGAATTACATGACAAACAAAACAATTTTAATTGATGCAGCTCATCGAGAAGAAACGAGAGTTGCAGTTCTAGATGACGGAATATTACAAGATTTCGATCGTGAAGCAATAGCAATAAAACAAATCAAAGGCAATATTTACCTTGCCAAAGTAACCAGAGTTGAAGCATCTTTACAAGCAGCTTTCGTTGATTATGACGGCAATCGCCATGGATTTTTACCTTTTGCTGATATTCATCCTGACTATTATCAACTTTCAGAAAGTGAAAAACAAAAATTACGCGACTTAAATAAAGAAAGTACTCAGCAAAAACAAAATGATGACGATGATGGTTACTCATCAAATTATGATCGTAATCGCTCTCACAACTCAAATCAAAATGATCGTCAGCCTCGCTCAAATGAAAAACAAAGCCCTCAAGATGAAGGAGATGACACAAACGAATCTTTCACAACTGGATCTTACTCGGTTGAAGATGAAACTGAAAACTATTCTGGCAACATTCATAATATTTACAGACGTTACCATATTCAAGACGTTATAAAATCTGGACAACTAGTTTTAGTGCAAGTTACAAAAGAAGAGCGTGGAAATAAAGGTGCATCAATGACCACTTATATTTCTTTGGCTGGTAAATATTGCGTTTTAATGTCTAACACCCCAAATAAAGGTGGTGTTTCTAAAAAAGTTGATAACTTCCGTGATCGTAAAATTCTAAAATCAATTCTAAACGAACTGAGTGTTACTGAAGATAGATCAGTAATCGTTAGAACTGCTGGAGTTGGAAAAAAACCAGAAGATATAAAAAGAGACTATGAATATCTTTCAAGATTGTGGGAAAGTATTAAAGAAGCTTCAAAAACATCAAAAGCTCCTGCATTCATACATGCTGAAGATGATGTTATAAGAAGATGTATACGCGACGTTTACAATGAACAAGTTACCGAAGTTGTTGTTGAAGGAGATAAAGCTTTTGATACTGTTCTAAACTTTGTCAAACTTACCATGCCAAATGGTGGAAATAATATAAAACTTCACGAAGAAAGAGTTCCAATTTTCAATAAATATCGTGTTGAACAACAAATTTCTTCACTTTACGAAAAACAAATTTATTTGCCTTCTGGCGGTTCAATTGTAATTGATCATACTGAAGCGTTGGTTGCAATTGACGTTAACTCTGGACGCGCAACTAAAGAAAGTGGTGTAGAAGAAACCGCTTTCAACACAAATATGGAAGCAGTAAAAGAAATCGCTCGTCAATTACGCCTAAGAGACCTAGCCGGATTGGTAGTTATTGATTTTATTGATATGTATGATCAGAAACACCGCCGCAATATAGAAAGAGCTTTGCGCGATGAACTACAAAATGATCGTGCTAGAATACAACTTGGTAGAATTAGCGTTTTTGGACTTCTTGAAATGTCTCGTCAAAGACTTGGTGCAAGTTTCTTTGAAACAATTACCGAGCCTTGCAAACATTGTAATGGAACAGGCTATGTTCGTTCAGTTGAAATATTAGCAGTCAGCATTTTAAGAGCTATTCGTCATGCCTGCGCTGATAATCAAGTTGGAGTTATTTACATTTATACTACAAATGAAGTCATCGCTTATTTGATGAACTACAAGAAGAACGAAATTATTTCAACCGAACAAAATTATAAAATTCACGTCTTCATGCACCCATCTGATGATGTTGGAAGCAGTGGTTTTACAATTAAGAAAAGAAAAACTTTATCTGATGAAGAAAGAAGAGAAATTGAGATGGAAATTGTAACAGGAAAAGTAAACCAACTTGGTTTAGAAAAAAGTTACTTTGACCAATATTCTGATAACTCTAGAGAATCAGAAAGTCAAAATGATGGATTTAACAAAAACCGTCGCAAATTTGATAATAAATTTAAGAAAAATAATCGCGATAGAAGAAAAAATGGAGGAAACAGAGATTTCAAAAAACCTTCTATAATTTCTTCAGTATTAACTATTTTCTCTAGAAAAAAATAGTTAAAATTCATTATTTATTAGAATAAATCTTCTCATAACTTAAAAAGTTCTGGCGTAATTTTTAATTACGCCAAGCTTAATAAATACAATAAGTTATAAAATGAAAAACATCTGCAAAAATCTTATCATAATACTTATTTGCTCTTCTCTAATTTCTTGCTCTTACCGACCTATTTTAGATCAAAACGAAAAATACTTACAAACTGGACAAACTGCTGCAGAAGAAGATATAAACTTATGCACTACTCAAGCTGACGAATATTTAAAACAATATAAAGCTCAAAGAGCCGCAAAAGAAGCTACTAGAAAAGGCATTGCAGGAGCAGTTATAGGAGGGATTTTTGGATTTATTTTTGGCAATAATGCAAAATCGCTTTTAACTGGCCTTGCATTTGGAGCTGGAGTTGGAGCGGCAAGTGGAGCGCTGGGTGTTGCTGGTGAAGGAAAAATTACACCAGATCAAATCAAACAAAGATATGTAACTAATTGCTTATCAAGAAAAGGTTACTCTGTGATTGGTTGGCAATAATTAAATTTATCAAATGAATCAGCATCCTAAAGTTTTAATTATTGGAGCCGGAGCAATTGGCGCATTCTATGGATCAAAACTATCACAAAGTGGAGCAGAAGTTACTGTAATTTGTAGATCTGACTATGATTATGTTAAAAATCATGGTTTTACAATTAAAAGTCACTGGCAAGAATCAGAATATAAATTTAAACCTGATCAAGTTTTAAAAGATTTCCAATCATATAAAGATGACGCTGATTTTATCTTAATTACAACAAAAGTATTAGATCCCAATCTAACAAAAGACTTACTAAAACCTAATTTAAGAAAAAACTCTGCTATTGTTTTACTACAAAATGGAATTCATATTGAAAAAACTTTTGCAGATACTTTTCCAGAAAATGAAATAATTAGTGCTTTAGCTTTCATATGTGTAAGCAGAGTCAAACTTGGATATATTCACCATCAAGATTATGGACGTTTAGTTATTGGCAATTATCCAAATTCAATTTCCATAAAAACAGAATTATTAGCGGACTTATGGCAAAAATCAAAGGTTCCATGCGAAACGAGTAATAATATTTTGAAACAAAGATGGAAAAAACTGGTTTGGAATGCAGCTTTTAATCCAATTTCAGTTCTGGCAGGATCTAAAAATACATCTGAAATTCTTCAAAATGCTGCAACTGAAAATTTAGTCAGAAATGTAATGCAAGAAGTTTGTACTTTAGCAAAAGCTGATGATTGTGAACTAGAAGAAGAAATAGTTGAAAAAAATATTGCTGATACAAAAAAAATGAAGCCTTACAAAACAAGTATGCTTCTTGATTTTGAAGCCAAAAGAGATATGGAAATAGAAGCAATTTTAGGTAATGCCATTCGTTTTGCAAAGCAAAAAAATATTTCTATTCCTCACTTATCAAGTATTTATGGACTTTTATGTTGCTACAAAAGTCAATAATTTAGACTTTTATTAATTATAGTTTATAAGCTAAATCTCATTTACGTTGTCTTTAGAAGAAATATTGACTTTATTTATGAACTTCGCCCCTTTTTTAAACAACTAGTCCCTTTCTTTGAATAATAAACTATTATAGATTTTAACCTCTTGATATTGCATTATCTTGTGTAATTGCATTTGCTGTTGCTGAACTTGGAGTTGATCCAGGTTTTTTAATATCATCAATTTGTAAATAGCCTAAAATTTTTGCAAGAATATCTTTGGGCAATTCAGATAATTTTTGGTTTCCCTCTGAAGTTGCAGAAAAGTTTTTTGCAACTCCC
>JACCDZ011604821.1_pt1 | contig 99791 bp, 89 predicted proteins | sample 7449551 | NCBI WGS metagenome assembly JACCDZ01 (sample SAMN15323452, study PRJNA562643) | freshwater metagenome | isolation source: river surface water | place: USA:Blue River Watershed | collected 2017-08-18
TCAAGATTAGAGGGTGAAAACACTTGTGCAAGTATAGAATCACTACCGGTTGGTTCATCATGTAGCTATGAAGTAAATGTAACGGATAATGAGACCGATTTATTCCAACAAATTAATCTAGGTTTCAGTGCTAGCTATGCGGGGTCTAGTGGCACACAAGCCTATAGTCGGGTTATGCCATTAGCCTATAGCTCAACTGCAATACCTAAGTACGTATATATCACAAATAGCGGTAATAATCCAAGTACGATTTCAATGTATAGCATTAATTCCGGTGTGCTCGTTCCATTTAGTCCAGAGTCAACTGCAACAGCTGGAAGTTTCTCTGGTTCCATCAGCTTTACCCCATCTGCTGCAAATGCCTATGTTGTAAATTTATTTGGTAGAAACGTTTCCATGTTTAGTGTGAGTAATGGGCTCTTTACTCCACTTAGCCCGCAATCAACTGTTGCAACTCAACTTGCCCCTGGTGGAATAGTAATTAATCAAGCAGGCACATATGCCTATGTAAATAATAGGTCATCTGCTAGCAATTCTATTTCAATTTACAGCATAAATGCTGGAGGAATATTAACACCACTTAGTCCAGAATCAACCGCTCCAACACAAGCAGGTCCAATGCAGGTAACGTTTAATAAAGCAGGCACATATGCGTATGTAGTTAACCAAACTAGTCGCACTATTTTAATGTATAGTGTAGATCCTTCAGGTATGTTGACTCCTTTTACCCCAGAATCTACAGTGAATACCCAAAATACCCCATCATTATTAACCTTTAATTCTGCTGAGACATATGCATATCTAACCAATTTAAATAGTAATAGTATATCAATGTATAGTGTCAATAGCAATGGGTTACTGACGCCGCTTAGTCCTGAATCAACAGTTGCAACAGAGTCAACTCCAGCGTCATTCGTGTTAGATTCATCAAATACACACGCGTATGTGGTTAACGGCAATAGCCAAAGCGTTTCTATGTATGATATTATTAACGGTGTATTAGTTCCAATGAGTCCAGAGTCAACTGTCGCAACTCAAAACACCCCCAACACTATAACTTTTGATGTATCTGGTAAATATGCTTATGTAATCAACCAAATAAGCAGCACAATTTCAATGTACAATGTTAATATTTCTGGCGTATTAATGCCTATTTCTCCTGAATCAACCGTTCCAACGCAGGGCAGTCCTAGTGGCCCTATGCTTATTGATCCAAGCAATTCTTTTGCTTATGTAGCTAATTCCTCTAGTAATGCTATTTCAATGTATCGTATTCTTGATGGGGTATTAATACCACTTAGTCCAGAATCAACGGTTGCAACTCAAACTGGAGCAGTTGGATTGACTTTTGGACCATATTAACTAGTTATCTATTTAAACTTAGTTAATTTAGTCATCAATTCAAACGTTTGTGGGGGCGTTTACATGCATAAAATATTATCATCTAAAACAATTCTGATATGGTTAACACATAAGCAACTGGGTGATAGATTTTTTTCAATAGCTAAACTTAAATTATTCTGGGGCTTATCATTAGTCTGAATGAAACGCTTTAAATTAGCCCATACATGTTCAATCGGGTTCAAATCAGGTGAATATGGTGGTAAAGGTGGTAAATAAATTAACTTACAGCCTGCACCATCAATTAATTTTTTAACTCTAGCAGACTTATGGAAACTGGCATTATCCATTGTTACAACTTGATTTGGCTTTAACTCCTTACATAGAGCAAGTTCAACCCACGCCAAAAATTAATATTGATAAAATAAGTGGAAATACCCATTGTGAAAAATTAAGCCGTTGGGATCATTGATCCAGTTTTTATAGGCGGAGAAATGAAACTGTGGTCGATAGAGATTTTTGGCGTAATGTTTGGCAAAGGATTGCTGATCATCCCAAAAAAGTAAATCATTTTCGCGGCGTAAAAATTTTACACCTTCATCCATAACGTTACGGCTATCATAAAGCACAAAATATTCTAAGGAAAGCTCGCCAGCGGGATCACAAATTTCAAGAAATATCGTGGTGAGATGATCGGGTAATTGCCAGTGAGTATATTCATAATCTTCGGCGTTAAAACATTGTTGAGTAAATAATTGCGTGTTTTGATCATCGACAACTGAAATGGATAAATTTTCCTTAGTCTTAGCGTGTGGTGCTTTAGCTAAAAAACAGAGATGAGTAGAATTATTAACCTGATTAATCCGAATTTTCATGCTCAGCCCTTTATTAAATCAGAACAGGTGGCTGCAATCTTTTGCTTTAATTCTGCGGAATACTCTGGTATTGCACCATTGCAGGAAGCGACAAATCCAGCCAGCTGCACCGCTAATTCGCCAGCCTCACGCAAGGAACGTCCCGCCAGATAGGCTGATAAAAATCCGGCACAAAAACTATCCCCAGCACCAACCGTATCCGCAACCGTTACGCGAATGCCTTTAATTGATAATTCTTCACTGGGTGTATAGATGTAAGCACCAGCAGCACCTTTGGTAATACATAAAACCTTGATCGCGTATGCAGCACACAGCCGTTGAGCAAATTCTTCCAATGTTCCACTCTGATTGAATAGATAGCCATCTAAAAATAGCGCTTCTTCATCATTTAATTTAACCATGTCGGATTTTTGCAATGAGAACTCAATGCTCTTGCGGTCATAATAATTTTGGCGTAAATTAATATCGAAAAAAATATGTTTAGCATCGATAAGCTCTAAAATTTTAGCTAGCATTTTTTGATTATTGGCACTTCTTTGTGCCAGTGTTCCAAAACAAAAAACATCCCATTGGGTTTTACTGAGGGCAGATAATTGCGCATCATCAATCACAATATTATCCCATGCCACATTTTCATAGATGTTATAGCTAGGAACACCGCTGTCATTTAGTTCAACTGCCACCGCACCAGTGGGTTGGGGAGTTTGCAAAATAAAATCAGTGTTAATCTTATTTGCCTCTAGGCAAGAGAGTGCGCTTTTGCCTAAAAAATCATGACCAATCGCGCTAATTAAATAGCTATCTAGTCCCATTTTTGTGCAATGCGAAGCTAAGTTAAATGGTGCGCCGCCAATATAGGCTTTATCACCAAAAATATCCCATAATATTTCACCAAAAGCCAGTATTTTCATTTTATCCCCTTAGAAAAAATCTTTCACTAGTTCCAATTTAAGCGCCAGTATGACGTTGGCGCGTGATGTTGTTAAACTAACTTATTTTTGAGAATTTTAATGCAGAATTATACGCTAGTGATGAAATATGTTGTTTATTTTGTAATTTATTAGTGACGGGTTGGTGGCTGAATTTGGTTTGGAGAGCAATAGCTATATTGGGAAGACTTATAGATAAATAATGGAGTGTTGGAAGGGTTAAATTCTATTTTTTAAGCCGCTACGCGTAAATCCCGAGGGTATAGATTTAACCATTTGATAATGATTGATTTTATGATAATTAGACCTGAGTGCAATACCAATTCCAAGTATATTAAAGTTAAAATTATTCAATATGAATTGCTTATTTTTATAATGACAAGAAAGTCTTAACAAACTCTTGTGTTACAAGGTTTTTAATGTAGATTTTACACTTTCGATGGAATTTCTCATAATACCCAATATCCATTTTTTGAGTGAAAAAATTTGCAGATATACTATATGGGGGTATATAATACGGCAAGAGCTTAAATTTTTCGAGGTTAATCCAGTTAAATTGCTCAAAGAATAAGGTTTAGCTTGTGGAGTATTTAGTAGCCCTGCGCTAATTAATGAGCGCGATTATCGATAAGGTAAAATATTTTAAAGGAATTAATACAATGAAATTAAAACCAATGCTGAGTTTACTAATTTTAACTGGGAGTAGTTTTGCACTGCCAACGGTACTTGAAGTTAAATCACAAACGATTCAAGTCAATGGCAAAAGTGTTCAACTAGGTACAATTGTTCAACCCGATGGTACTTGGGGTTATTATCCACAAGCTGGTGGTGATTTTGATGTAATTCTCAAGAATGATTTAGCCGAGTCAACGGTAATTCATTGGCACGGTTTAATTTTGCCAAATCAACTGGATGGAGTGGCTGGACTTACCCAAGCACAACCGATTGCACCTGGTCAGCAACAACATTATAAATTTAAATTGCAACAAACGGGTAGTTATTGGATGCATTCACATCAAGGTTTACAATTGCAAACTGGGGTAGAAGCGCCCTTAATTATCTTGGACAAGGCTGATTTAAAACAACAACAAGTTGTGGTCATGTTTCAAGATTTTTCATTTAAAACCCCAGAACAAATTATGGGTGAGTTAAAGCCTAATGCCAGTTCAACGATGCACTCTATGGATGCAGCTCCTGTTGCTGCTAATGCTTCGGCACACAAAATGGCGATGGATCACGCGCAGATGATGGCTAAGATGGGTGCAGAATCAATGTCTGATATGGATATGGACATGAGCGATTCAGCTGAACATGCTGGACATATGGATATGGCAATGGATTTGAATGATGTAGAATACGATGCATATTTAACTAATTATCATAGCCCAGATCAGCCGCAAATTACGCAGGTGGTCGCGGGTAAAACGGTACGCTTACGTTTTATTAATGGTGCCTCGGGAAGTAATTTCTGGATTAATCTGGGTAAATTAAATGGTCAGTTAGTTGCGGTAGATGGTCAAGCAATTAAACCATTTACAGGCAATCGCTTTGAATTAGCCTTGGGACAACGCGCAGATGTGCTAGTTAAAATCCCTGCCGCAGGTGGAACTTTCCCGATTTTAGGTCAAGTTGAGGGTTTAAAAGCGCAAACTGGGATACTATTAACTACCCAGGCTAAACCAGCGCTAAAAGCAATTGAGTCACAAGCGGCAGTAGTTGCCCCAGCGTTGGATTATGCGGATGAGTTGAAGTTACACAGTCTTGCAGCGCTTGCGAGTGCTAAAGATAAAGTAAATCTTAATCTTAAAATTACTGGCGATATGCAGAATTATGTTTGGCAAATAAATGATCAAACTTGGCCAAATGTTACGCCATTACAGGCGAAACAAGGTCAATTAGTTAGCATGACCTTTGATAATCAAAGCATGATGGCGCACCCGATGCATTTACACGGTTATGAATTTAAAGTAATTAGCATTAACGGTAAACGCATAAATGGCGCAATGCGTGATACAATACTTGTGTTACCAAATAGCCAAGTAACGGTTGAATTTGTCGCAAGTAATCCAGGTAAGTGGATGTTGCATTGCCATATGCTTTATCATATGGGTGCTGGTATGATGACTTATTTGGATGTGACACCGAGCAAATAATTCAAGAAAATTAACTTCTTGATGCGGGATAACTCTGGTGACTATGTGTGCACCGGAGTTTGTTTAATTTAGCAACTGCGTAAGTTGTGATTCATTGGGAGAAGACACGTGAATTTTTATGATTTAATTAAACAGCAAAATTTAGGCAGTTTATTATTAAGTGGTAATTTTGGTTTGGAAAAAGAGAATGTCCGTACCGATTTAGCGGGAAATATCGCCTTAACACCACATCCAGAGGCTTTTGGCGATAAGGCGAAGCACCCATATATCACCACCGATTTTGCCGAAGCACAAGTTGAGATGGTCACTCCTATTTTTGACACGACCAAGGAAGCACTTAATTTTGTTGAGGCGTTGCATGATATTGTGTCATTGGAACTGAATAACGAAGTTTTGTGGCCCTATTCTTTGCCACCCGTTTTACCGCATGACGATCACTTAATTAAAGCCGCGCAATTTACCGATCCTGAAATTACCGAATATCGTGAATATTTAGCCAATAAATATGGCACACGTAAGCAATTGCTCTCGGGGGTGCATTTTAATTTTTCATTTAGCGATAAATTTATGTCATTGATTTACAATGCTAATCCAGGGAATCTGTCATTTCGTGAATTTCGTGATCAGGTTTATCTTAAAGTTGCGCGTTATTATTTGAAATATTGCTGGTTGGTAATTTATTTAACTGGGGCTAACTCGGTGGCGCATGAGTCGTATATTTCATGCTGTAATCCAGCTAAAGAAAAAATTAGCAGCGATAGTTATTTATTTAAAGGTTCGAGTTTTAGAAATGGAATTAGTGGTTACCGTAATTTGGAACATTTTTATGTTTCGTATAATTCCTTGTATGAATATATCGCCGATATCAAAGGTGCAATTAATGATGGACAAATTATTGCGGCTAAAGAATATTATTCGCAGTTGCGGCTTAAGGGTTCAAGTAAAGCTGGAGTGTTGAAAGATTTACATCAAAATGGAATTAATTACGTTGAAATTCGTACCTTGGATCTTAATCCGCTGACTAAAGTTGGGATTACACAAGAATCTTTAGACTTTATTCATTTATTATTGGTGTATTCATTAGTTGCGCCTGATTTTTGGTTAAGTGATGAGGAATATCGTTTTGCTAATTTGAATCAAATTTTAGCTGCCGATGCTGATCGGAGTCAAGATATTCGCTTACATTATTCGGCGAGTGAAGAACGGAGTTTGCGCGAATGGGGCAGTGAGTTTCTTGAGCAAGTTTATACTTCGTTGAGTGGCTTGGGAATTGAAAGTAGTAAATTAGTGGTTTTGCAGACTATGCAAGTCAAATTACGCGAGAATACGCCAAGTTATGCCGCACAAATTGCGAGTGAAATTGCCACCCACGGTTATAGTCAGTTTTTTATGGGGCAGGCGCAGGATTATTTAGCTCAAAGTCAAAAAACTTTCTATAAATTCAGTGGTTTTGAAGATTTAGAGTTATCCACGCAGGTGTTACTTAAAGAGGCGATTAAGCACGGTGTGAAATTCAACTTCCTTGATCGGCAAGATAATTTTATTGAATTAGAACATGCTGGGGTTAGTCAAATTATCAAGCAAGCGACTAAAACTAAATTAGATAACTATGCCACAATTTTAGCGATGGAAAGTAAAGTCGTGACTAAGACTTTGATGGCGCGGCAAAATTTGGTGATTCCCAACGGTGAAAGCTATGCTTCATTAGCGGCGGCATTAGTTGATTATCCTGTATTTAAAGATAAAGCGATTGTAATTAAGCCGAATTCAACTAATTTTGGGCTAGGAATTACGATTTTTAAAAACGCATTTAGTTTAGCCGAATATCGTCAGGGTTTGGAAATTGCGTTTAAACATGATGGCAAAGTTTTAGTTGAAGAATTTGTGCAGGGTAAAGAATATCGTTTTTTTGTGATTGATAATCAAGCGGTGGCGATTTTAAATCGTGAGCCTGCCAATGTATTGGGCGATGGGATTCTGAGCATTCGTGAATTAGTGGCCGTGAAAAATCAAGATCCATTGCGCGGTAGTGGCTATGTTACGCCGCTGGAAAAAATTAAACTGGGCGAGGTTGAAGAAATGTTCCTCCATCAACAAAATTTAACCTTTGACTCAATTCCTGAGCTGGAGCAAAAAGTCTATTTACGCGAAAACTCAAATGTTTCAACTGGTGGCGATTCAATCGATTATACCGATATTATGCCCAAAGCCTATAAGCGAATTGCAGTTAAAGCTGCAGCGAGTGTTGGTGCGCTGATTTGTGGTGTAGATATGATAATTCGGAATATTAAGAATCCGTATCCAGAAAATAATTATGCGCTAATTGAGTTAAATTTTAATCCCGCCATCCACATTCATACCTATCCGTATCAAGGCAAGGATCGCAAAGTTGCCGAACGGATTTTGTTGGCATTAAAGTTGATTGAAAAAAACCATGTTAAGCAGTGAATTTAATTTACAAAATGTCAAATGTGCAGGTTGTGTCGGTAAAATTCAGTCTAAACTGACGCAGTTAGCTGGGATTCATTCTGCACAAGTGAATTTACTCGATAAGACTTTGTTGGTTGAATATTCTGGTGTAAAATTAGATCAAGTGGTGATTACAGAGGTCTCTAAGCTTGGTTTTGGTGCTAGCTTAGATATCGTCGTTGAAGAGCCACTCAATTTATGGTTAAGCGTTGGTTTGCCGTTAATTGCGGGTGGATTACTGATGAGTGTCGGCATGTTACCCGCCTTGATGCTTGATTTCAGCACGCTAGCGGGATTTAGTCTGGGCTTATTCTATGCGGTGTGCTCTTTGGTAGTTATTTGCTCGGTTGGCTTTAAGATTGTTAAAAGTGGCTGGAATGGCTTAATTACGCTGAATTTTAATATGCACAGCTTGATTTTATTGGGCGTTGCTGCGGCATGGCTATATTCCAGTGGAATTGTGCTGGTGAGTTACTTTAGTTCTCGGGCAGTAATTCAGCATGTCTATTTTGAGTCGGCATTAATTATTATCGGTTTAATTAATCTTGGTGCTTATCTTGAGGAGCGCGCCAAAAACTCCACCACGGCGGCGATAAAAGGTTTAACCCAGCTAGTTCCTGCTACCACCACCATCATGGTGGATGGTGTAGAGCAAGTGGTGGCAACTAATTTACTGCGCACTGGTGATGAAGTTAAAATTCGCCCCGGTGAACGTATTCCCGCCGATGGTGAAGTTATCCTTGGCGAGGGGTATTTGAATGAATCAATGTTAACTGGTGAGCCGTTACCTGTGCATAAACAACTTGGTGATAAAGTCATTGGTGGTTCGATTAATACCAGTGGTGCCTTGGTGTTTAAAGTTACGCAAATCGGGGGGAATACTTTATTAGCGGGAATCATCCATTTAGTCAAAACCGCACAATTATCTAAGCCAAAATTGGCTAAGCTCGCCGATCAAGTTGCCAAAATTTTTGTACCGAGTATTATGTTGATTGCTCTATTAAGTAGCGTAGTCTGGTATTTTTGCGCTTCAGTGAATCCATTTTATCATGCCGTTTCGGTGTTTATGACGGTGTTATTGATCGCCTGTCCGTGTTCGGTTGGTTTAGCGATTCCAGTGGCTTTAATGGTGGGAATTGGACGTGGTGCCAGTCAAGGTATTTTAATTCGTGATGCGAGTTGTTTGAGCGCGGTTGAGCAATTAGATACGGTGGTATTAGATAAAACTGGTACGATTACTCTGGGTAAGCCGCAGGTATTGGGAATTACACTCGCTGAAAACTATTCATTGGAAGAGGTTTTGGCGCTGTTACGCGCACTTGAACTTAATTCAGAACATCCTTTAGCGGCTGCCGTAGTTGAATATTGTGCTGTATCAGCTGCGCCGTTGCAGGTGAGTAAATTTGAGTCGTTAAGTGGCAGCGGCGTACGCGGCGTGATCGATGGAGTTGAATATACGGCTGGCTCGGCGGCGTGGATGATGCAAATTGCGCAGCTAAATTTGGACTTGATCGTTGAGAGTCCATATAGTCAAATTTATTTAGCTAAGGCTGGCGAGGTGTTGGCACGGGTGGAAATATCCGATGCGCTAAAACCTGATTCGGCGGCAGCAATCGCAGAATTACAGCAGGCTGGGCTACGCGTAATTATGTTAACTGGCGATAATCAAAGTGCTGCGCAGGCTATTGCGGGACAGGTTAGTATTACGGAAGTTTATGCTAATTGTCAGCCAGCGGATAAAATTAATTTGATTAAACGTCTGCAAGATGAAGGTAATAAGGTGGTGTTTGTTGGTGATGGAATCAATGACGCGCCGAGTTTGGTACAAGCTAATCTTGGGATTGCCATCGGCGGCGGAACTGACATTGCAATGCAAAGTGCCGCAATTACCTTGATGTGTAACTCGCTTGGTGGTGTTACTCGTGCACTCGATTTGGCTCGCAAAATTAATCGTAATATGCGCCAAAACTTGTTTGGATCGTTTGTGTATAATTCGCTGGCGGTATTAGTTGCGGCTGGAGTCTTTTATCCATGGTGTCACATGGCATTGAATCCAGTGATTGCGAGTGTTGTGATGAGTCTGTCTTCATTAACCGTGATAACTAATGCCTTACGTTTACGCTATGCTTAGTTTCGACTGAGTAACTAAATTTTTTAGAAATAAATCCCGATGACTAAAGAACATAAATTGAAAATTAATCCTGCAGCAAGCTCTGCGGGTGGCGTCAAATCGTTAACCAACGCCGCCCAACATATTTGGCATAAATCTGATCTATTAACTGGGATTAAAGCAGTTAAGAGCATGAATAAACTAAGCGGTTTTGATTGCCCAGGTTGTGCTTGGCCAACCGCGCTTACGGAAAATTTAGCCGTTGAAATTTGTGAGAATGGAATTAAAGCCTTAGCCGAAGAAATTAGCCCGAACAATGCGGACAGCGCGTATTTTGCCGCACATAGCCTAAACGAATTACGTGGGTTAGATGATTATCATTTGGGTTTAGCGGGACGCTTGAGCGAGCCGTTAATTATTCGAGAGGGTGAAGAACATTATCAGCCAATTAGTTGGGCTGCTGCGTTTGATTTAATTGCCGAGCAATTGCAGGCTTTGGCGACACCTGATCAAGCTGCGTTTTATACCTCTGGACGCACCAGTAATGAAGCCGCGTTTTTGTATCAATTAATGGTACGCATGTATGGCACGAATAATTTACCCGATAGTGCGGATTTATGTCACGAAGCAAGTGGCATAGCCTTAACTGAAACGCTTGGAATTGGCAAGGGGAGTGTGACGTTAGATGATTTTTATCGCGCCGATGCGATTTTTATCTTTGGGCAAAATCCAGGTAGTAATCATCCACGGATGCTTAAAGCCCTACAAAAAGCCGCCGCCAATGGATGTAAAATCGTTAGTATTAACCCCTTAATTGAAGCGGGTTTAATGCGCTTTAAAAATCCACAAAATTTAAATGGCATCATTGGTAACGGTAGTGCTTTGAGTAATTTATTGTTACAAGTCACGATTAATGGCGATATGGCGTTAATTAGTGGCATTATCAAGGCGGTGTTTGAATTTGCAGAACATCAGGATGCAACGGTAATTGACCGTGAATTTATTCAACAGCATACCGCTGGTTTTGATGAGTTTGCCGCGAATATTCAACAACTGGAGTGGGATGAGATAGTGGCCAGTAGTGGAGTTAGCCAAGAACTAATTCGTGAGGCTGCGACTATCTTTTGTCAGGCAAAACGCGTGATTGCTTGCTGGGGTATGGGGTTAACCCAACACCATGATGGAGTTGCAACCATTCAGCAAGTGGTCAATTTGTTATTGTTAGGTGGGCATTTGGGACGCGAGGGGGCTGGAGTTTGTCCTGTGCGTGGGCATAGCAATGTTCAGGGTGATAAAACCATGGGGATAACCGAGAATCCTCCTGCTTATTTGCTGGATAATTTAGCCCAGAAATTTAATTTTACTCCACCACGTAAATCAGGTAAAGATACGATTGCAACGATCCAAGCGCTAGCCGCTGGTGAGCTACAGGCCTTGATTACTCTCGGCGGTAACTTATTGATGGCGGCACCCGATACGCATGCTACCGCCAAGGCTTTGCAAACTGCGCAGCTTAGCGTGCATATTGCAACTAAGTTAAACCATACTCATCTTTATCCTGGCAAAATTGGTTTGTTGCTACCGTGTTTGGCACGTAGTGAAATTGATCGTCAAAGAGGTATTGCGCAATTAGTAACGGTAGAAAATTCAATGGGGATTGTCCATCGTTCGGCAGGTGTGTTAGAACCTTGTTCGGCTAATTTATACAGTGAAGTTGCGATTGTCGCCAATTTAGCTGCACGCTTGTTACCCAACTCATCCCTAAATTGGTTAGCGCTAATTGCAGATTACAGTCAAATTCGTGATTTAATTGCTCAAGTTATTCCAGGCTTTACGGATTATAATCACAAAATTGCTGAAACTGGCTGGTTTTATTTGCCCAATGGCGTGCGGGATAAGTTAGCGTTTGCCACGCCAAGTGCTAAAGCGCTCTTTACTTGTCATTCATTGGCACAACGTCAGCTCGCAGCTGGTGAGTATTTGCTTATGACCACTCGCAGCCATGATCAATTTAATACCACGGTTTCGGGCATGAATGATCGCTATCGTGGTATCAAAGGTTGGCGCATGGTGTTATTTATGAATCAACTGGATATTGCGGAACTCAATTTAACTGCAGGCGCACAAGTTACCTTGTATAATTCGGCATATCCAGAAATGGAGTTGGCTAATTTAACTCTGGTGAGCTATGCAATCCCTCGGCGCTGTTTAGCAAGTTATTTTCCCGAGGCTAATGTTTTGATTCCGTTTGATAGCTTAGGTGCGCGCAGTCAAACCCCAACTTCAAAATCAATTGTAGTAAGATTACGCCCTAATTCTTAATTTTTTAAAGTAAAGAAACCATTATGCATAACAGCCTTGCGCGGAATATCATTTTAGATATTGATTCCTATAAAAATGATCATGGGAATATGTTACCTGCTAATACCGAATATATATTTTCAACTATTGTGCCGCGTCGTGGCAATCGTTACACCAATATTGTTAAATCTATGGGGCCACAATATGTTATTCGTGAGTATCTTAGCCAACGTGTCGAGCCATGGATGCTCGATGAAGCCGAACAAGAGTTGCGTGAACAGGGCTTTACTTTTGAGCGTGAGCGTTGGGAATATATTCTGGCTAAATATGATGGTTATTTACCCTTGGAGATCCGCGCCGTGCCTGAGGGGATGTTTATTCCTGTTGGCGTTGCAACCGTAACGCTGGTTAATACCGATCCAAAGTGTGCTTGGTTGTCAACTTATATTGAAACGATGTTTCAACGGGTATGCTGGAAGATGACCACGGTTGCATCGTTGTCGGCTGATTTGTATCGTTATTTAGATGATATGATGGAAAAGCATTGTGGGGTGCGTGGTAAAGTTAATTTTCATTTGCATAATTTTGGTTCGCGCGGTGCTGATAGTTATGAATCAGATATTTTGGCGGGAATGGCGCATTTAGCTGCGGGGTTTAACGGTACCGATTGTGCGCAAGCGAATCGGAATATTAAACATTATTACAATACGCAAAAAGCCTACGGAATGAGTGTGAGTGCATCAGAACACAGTGTAATGTGTACATGGTCGAATTCTGAAACTTTGGATGATTTGCCTGCCGTTGAAATGATGATTAATTTATTACGTGAAAAAGTAGCACGCGGCGATAGTTTTCCAATTGTATCAATCGTTGGCGATACTTACGATATTTATCGTTTATCACGTGATTACATTGGTGGTATTTATAAGCAAGAAATTATTGAATTAGGTAAACACGGTGCTAAAGTGGTGGTGCGTCCAGATTCGGGTGACCCATTGACCATGTGTGTGGAAGTAATCAAAATTTTGATGGAACAATTTGGCTATACGGTGAATAAATTTGGTTATAAAGTTTTACCGCCATATATTGGGGTAATTCAGGGCGACGGGATTAACAATGATAGTATTCGTCATATTGTGGCGCGCCTTGATCGCGCGCGGATTAGTTTAGAAAATATTGTCTTTGGTATGGGCAGCGGATTAACCCATGATGCTGGGCGGGATGAATTTTCATTTTCGATGAAAGCGACAGCTTTATTTGATGGTAAAGAATGGCAGGATCTCTTAAAACGCCCAATTAGCGATCTAAAGAAACAATCCTTAAAAGGTCATGTGACTACGTATATTGACTCGGCGGGAAATATTTTCTCGGATCGGATTGAAGCTAAAGCCCAAGCTGGTGTGCGTGATTTGATGGAAACCTTGTATCACAATGGTAAAATTCTTAAAGAATATACCTTTGATGAAGTTTTAGCGTTTAATTCACAGCAGCAGTTAGCTATAAAATAACGCCGCTACTAAATTTATCTTTTAAATAAAGCTCAAGTTGTAGCTTGAAAAATAAAACCACTCGAAATGTTAAGCACGTTTTGAGTGGTTTTTTATTATTTACTCGCCGAGCCAATTAATTGGTTCGATGTGATTTTCTTGAAGATATTGGTTGGTGAGTTTAAAGTGATTACAACCAAAAAAGCCGCGATTAGCCGATAATGGTGATGGATGTACCGCTTCCAAAATTAAATGTTTTTCTGCATTGATTAGTGGTTTTTTACTGCGGGCAAAATTACCCCATAAAATAAAAACTAAGTTTTCATTTTGTTCGCTTAAATGGTGAATAATTTGATCGGTAACTGCTTGCCAGCCAATATGTGCCAATGAGTTGGCATCATCTTTGATTACGCTTAGCGTTGAATTAAGTAACAATACGCCTTGTTCAAACCAAGTTTCAAGTGAAACGCTTTGGTAGTGAGCGATTGATTCTGGATGATATTCTAAAGCCAATTCTTTAAAGATGTTACGTAAGCTAGGCGGTAATTTTGTGCCTGGATTAACGGCAAAAGATAAACCGATTGCTTCATTTTCACCATGATAGGGATCTTGACCAAGAATAACTACTTTGGTTTGTTGTGGCGCTAAACTTAACGCACGTAATGTGTTTATCTGCGCTGGATAAATAGTTTTATTTAGTTTAGCCAATGAGCTTAACTGTTGATCAATGTTGATTAGCTGACCTCGGCATTTGGTTTTTAAAAAGGCTTGCCAAGTTGGATCTGTAAGCTCCCAACTAGGGGCTAAATAATTTAGTTGCATGATTTGTACCCTATTGTTTAAGGTTAGGTGGGGTGGGGGTTATTGAAGATTCAACGATAGATAAAACGGTTGAACTTTCATTAAATTGTTGCTCAAGGCGCGTAATTACTTCATTGCTGAGTTGCGCATAAACTTGTTGAATTAATCGATTGCTGTCATTGGGTATATGCGCGGTTGAGTTGTTTTGTAATGTTGGTTCTCCAGCATGACCTGCGGCAATGAAATTAGCCACAATAACTTGATCGCTAGTTTTGATTAATTTGTAATTAATGGCTAAATCCAGACTATAGATATTTGAATACTGGTTAGTTCCTGGAATTAATTGGATTTGGTTACCAGCGTTGAGAGCTTCAAGAGTACCAAACAACATATAATCAGGATAGCTAATTTGACTTTCGTCCGTGTTGGTAGTTGAATTTAACGGGTTTAATTGACTAGCTGCGTTAGCAAACTGGTTTATTAAACTAGGTTCTGATTCAATTGAGACTTCAGTTTGCGTAAAATTAAAGCTGACGCTATTGATGGCCTTAGCATCCATTTCTTGTGTTTGTAGTTGTAGTAACGAAGCCTGATTAATCTGCGCTTTAATTTGTGCTGATAATGCGTTAAGCTGTTGTTGCATTAGCTGTTGTGTTGGATTATCTGGGGTAATTACGCTATTGGAGCTAAGAAAACTTGGGGTGTTTTTTTCAACCGCTATTTCCGCCACCCCAATAGTTGGCAATGCCCAACTCGTACCGCTGATTAAGCTCATGGTGACCATTAATCCATAATTCAATCGCTGGCAGAGGTTCGTTTTCATGTTAACGTTGACTCAATTCATGTACGGCATCAATTAAAGCACTCACGTTATCTAGTTTTGCGCTAGGTAAGATTCCATGACCTAGATTGAAGATATGCCCAGTTAAATCACCCGCATTAGCTTCACGGTAATCCTGAATGATTCGACTTACTTCGGTTTTAATTATGCTAGGATTTGCCACGGATAACATAACTGGATCAAGATTTCCTTGCAGCACTTTACTGGTTTGTGCACGGGCTTTGCCAATGTCAATTGTCCAATCCACACCTAAAGCATTACACTTAAGTTGATCGAGTTGTTCCAGCCAGACTCCGCCACCTTTGGTGAAAACAATGCTCGGAGTTTTATTAGCAGGTAAACTGAGTTGAATCCGTTGTAAGACTTTGGCTAAATAAGCGTGTGAAAATTCAATGAATTTAGCTTCACTTAGCACTCCACCCCATGAGTCAAAAAGCATGATTGTATCGACACCAGCTTTGATTTGCGCAACTAGATAGTCTGCTACCGCGATACTCACTTTATCGAGCAGGTCATGTAATTGTTGCGGATGGCTATACACCCAAGTTTTAATTTTTTCGTAATTTTTGCTACTGCCGCCCTCGATCATGTAACATGCCAGCGTCCACGGTGAACCACTAAAACCAATCAATGGAGTATTCTGTGGTAGCTCTTGTTTTAAATTCCGAATTAGTTGCATCACATAAGCCAAATCAAATTCTGGTTCAATTACCTTGAGTGCATCGACATCTAAACTTGATTGCAGTGGGTTGGTAAACTTAGGACCCTCGCCATCGCTAAAGTATAAATGCATCCCCATCGCTTCGGGAATTACCAAAATATCACTAAACATAATTGATGCGTCCAAGGCAAAGCGGCGTAGTGGTTGCAGCGTTACCTCGGTGGCTAAATCTGGATTTTTGCACAAGTTTAAGAAGCTGCCCGCCTGTTCGCGCGTTTTGCGATATTCAGGTAAATAGCGTCCAGCTTGGCGCATCAACCAAATTGGAGTGTGCTCAGCAGCTTGCTGATTAAGAACTTTAAGAAAATTACTATTCATATCTTTAATTCCCAACATAGCGCGCTAAAAAATTTAACGCTTTGCGATAGACATCTTGTTTAAATTTAACTACTTGGTCAATTGGTTCCCAGAATGAAATCCAGCGCCAAGCATCAAACTCTTGCTCAATGAAACTTCTGACGTTAATATGGTGATCGTGCCCCACAAATTTGAGTAAATACCAAACTTGCTTTTGCCCACGATAATGTGAATTATGCTTATTCCAGTTACCAGGGACATTGTAGTACAACCAATCGCTGGTTTTGGCAATTATTTCAACATGTTCAGGCAGTAGCCCAAGCTCTTCATTTAATTCACGAAACATGCATTCATCTAAGGTCTCATTTTTGGCCAAGCCACCTTGCGGAAATTGCCATGAGTATTCACCTTTACGCCGTCCCCAAAAAACTAGATTATCTTTGTTTAAGAGGACTATTCCCACGTTAAGGCGGTATCCATCTTGATCTATCATTTTATTACCCCCGCCATTCTTGACTTAATGTTGTTATTATGGCGATATTTTAACACATGCATTTTGGGCTTAAATATTATTTGCCGTAGGGTTTAAGCAAAATAGTGTAAAATTATGCGATTATTGTATCTATTTTTTGCGAATCTGCGTAAGTTGAGTTTTTTTGTAGAGTGAAAATAATTTACACTGCGTAGATATTTTGAGTATCATACTGATTGGTATCGATATAATTTAAGATTTAAAGATTAAGGTTTTAATATGTCAGCGTTAACAAATGAAAATAGTTTATTAATTGAATTTTTAAGTGAAGAGTTACCACCAATTAATTTGGTCGATAATATTGGTTGTGCCTTTAGTCAGGCAGTATATGCGCAATTAAATGGTTTTGTTTCGGCAACTAGTCAGTTGCGGACGTTTATTGCACCACGCCGTTTTGGTTGTGTAATTGATGGAATTAGTTTTGAACAAGCTAGTCAGCAAATGCTGCGTAAAGGTCCAGCTTTGGCTACAGGTTTAAAAGATGGGCAAGCGACGCCAGCGTTGTTAGGTTTTGCTAAATCGTGTGGTTGTGAATGGCAAGATTTGCAGCAACGTGACGATGGGTATTTTTATTTTGCAGCAACTATTCAAGGTAAAAGTTTAGATAGTGTAATTGAAAACGTAATTAACACCGCTTTGAAGAAAATTCATATTGCTAAAGCCATGCGCTGGGGGAATAGCGATTATCAATTTGTGCGTCCTGTGCATAATTTGATCGTGAAGTTCAACCAACAAGTCTTAAATTGTAGTGCCTTGGGTTTAACGGCTAATGATACCACCTTAGGTCATCGTTTTATGAGTCATGCACCGATTAAGATCGCTCATGCCGCGGATTATTTAAGTCAGATTTATACCGAAGGTAAAGTGGTTGCCGAGTTTAATGCACGCCGTGACGTGATTGAACAACAGCTTAATGCTCGTGCTGCCGATTTAGGTTTGCAAATTAGTGTTATGCCTGGATTATTGGATGAAGTTTGTGCGTTAGTTGAATGGCCAGAAGTTTTGGTCGGTGAATTTGATGAGAAATTTTTAGCCGTACCACAAGAGTGTTTAATTTTATCAATGGCTAAAAATCAGAAATATTTTGCACTAGTGGATGCAACAGGCAAATTAAGTAATAAATTTCTCTTTGTCGCAAATTTAATTTCAAAAAACCCACAGATCATCATTGAGGGTAATCAAAAAGTCCTAACCGCGCGTTTAGCCGATGCAGAGTTTTTCTACGAATTTGATAAGCGCACGCCATTAAAAGATTTTACCGCCAAAATGGGGAGTGTGGTTTATCATAATAAATTGGGTAGCCAATTGGAACGTGTGCAGCGCTTACAGCAAATTGCCCAAGCAATCGCGCCATTGTTGGGTGTAGATGCTAATTTAGCCTTTACTAGCGCATATTTATTGAAAGCCGATTTAGCCAGTGAAATGGTCGGTGAGTTTCCCGAATTACAAGGTACTATGGGCAAATATTATGCTTTAGCCAGTGGTGAAACGGCTGAAATAGCTAACGCGATTGAGCAACATTATTATCCGCGCTTTAGTGGTGATGAATTACCGAATAGCGCCTTGGCAACGGTGATGTCACTGGCAGATAAACTCGAGAGTTTAGTTGGGATTTGGGGCATTGGTTTAATTCCAACTGGCGATAAAGATCCGTATGCATTACGCCGTGCGGCACTTGGGATTGTGCGAATTTTACTAGAATATAAACTGGATTTAGAACAGTTGTTAGCGACCAGTTTTAGTGCTTTTACGGGCAAAAATTTAGCTCCAGATACGGTTTGTGGCGTGTATGAATTTATTAAACAACGCTTGGCTAATTATTTTATTAGCGTGGAAAATTACTCGGCTAAAGTTGTCAATGCGGTGTTGATGCAGGATAAAATTGATTTTGCACAAGTAGTGAACGTGTGCCAGGCCTTTAGTTTGTGGGCAAGTGCGGATGCGAATCAAGCGTTATTTGAAGCCAACAAACGGATTGAAAATATTCTGAAGAAAAACTCTGCTGAGCTGGATGCTTCAGTTGTTTTATCGAGTAATTTATTTAATGCCTATGAAATTGAATTGTTTGCCGCGGTAAATAAAATTAACCCAGCCAGCAGTGTACAGGTTTATTTGGAGCAGTTAAGTGAGTTAGCCAATCCATTGACGAAGTTTTTTGCCAATGTGATGGTAATGGATGAGGATTTAGTTGTACGCAAGAATCGTTTGAAATTATTGGCAGAAATCTATGCCAAATTTAATATTTACGGAAAAATTTCTGAGTTAGCTTAAAGGTCTCCTATGAAAATAATTCTTCTTGATCGTGATGGTGTAATCAACCAAGATAGCGATAAATTTGTTAAAAGCATTGATGAGTTTATCTTAATTCCAGGCAGTGTTGATGCCATTGCCAATTTAAGCCAAGCGGGGTTTAAAGTCGTGGTGTGTACCAATCAATCTGGTCTTGGACGTGGGCTATTTACGATGGAAGCATTGAATGAAATGCATGAAAAACTTCATCAGTCGGTTGAACAAGCTGGTGGTGAAATTGATGTAATTATGTTTTGTCCGCATACTGCTGAGGCGAATTGCTTATGCCGTAAGCCTAAGCCAGGGATGATTTTAGATATTTGTGAGCGCTTTAACGTTGAGGATATTTCGCGAGTTGCAATGATTGGCGATAGTATACGTGATTTACAGGCCATTGATAATGTGGGTGGGATTCCAATTTTGGTAAAAACTGGCAATGGTAAAAAAACTCTTGCTAAAGAAACACTGCCAGCAGGAACCTTGGTTTTTGATGATCTGCTGGCAGCGAGTGAATATATCATTGCATATGTTCAGAAAGTGACGGCTAGTGAAACATAAACTAAATTTAAGTATTATTCTACGTTCTCTTATCTTTTGGGCGTTATCGTTTGCGGTATTGCCGCTGTATGTGATTTTGGCAGTATTGGTAATCCCGTTAGCGCCAAAGGTTCGTCATCGAATCATTATGACTGCGCCAATTTATTTCACGTTCTTATTAAAATACGTTGGTGGAATTAAATATACCGTGCGTGGTTTGGAAAACGTTCCTAATTCGCCAGCTATTTTTGCGGGTAATCACCAATCGGCATGGGAAACGGTAGTTTTAAATTGTTTTTTACCACCTTGTGTGTGGATTATGAAAAAAGAAGTCTTTAATATTCCTTTTTATGGTTGGGCTGTTCGGGCATTATCGACGATTGCGATTGATCGCAAAAAAGGTGAAAATTCGATGACGCAAGTAATTAGTCAGGGTAAACAGCGCTTTGGCTTAGGTTTTTGGATTATTATGTTTCCTGAAGGTACGCGGATTAAACCCAAATTACGCAAACCTTTCAAACATGGAGTGGCAAAATTAGCTTTAAGTTTGGATGTGCCAGTCGTGCCATTTGCACATAATGCGGGTTATTTCTTACCGCGCAATAGTATTTGGTTATATCCAGGTTGTGTGTCGGTAGTAGTGGGTGCGCCAATTTATCCCGATGACAAAGAAATCGCACCATTTACCAAAAAAATTGAAAGCTGGATTCATCATGAATTAGATGAAATGGGATCATAGATGCCGCGTTTTTATGTTAATTTGCCGTTAGAGCAAGCAAGTAAGATTAGTTTGCCGGAAGATGTAGTCCGGCATATTAGCGTTTTACGCCTGCGCTTGACGGATAAAATTAGCCTATTTAATGGCGATGGTTATGATTATGTTGCGGAATTTATTGAATTTGAACGGCGTAAAATTAGCGTAAAAATTATTGCGGCAAATCTAGTGCAGAATGAATCTAAATTAAATTTAACTTTGTTGATGAGTATTATTGCCAGTGATAAATTTGATTGGGTCGTGCAAAAAGCGGTTGAGTTGGGCGTAACGCGCTTAATTCCCATTTATGCACAGAACACCCAGCGCTTTAAAGCCGATAAATTAGCCTCGCGTATGGAGCATTGGCGTAAAATTATTCTGGCATCCAGCGAACAATCGGGTCGAGCACGCTTGTTAGAGTTGCTTGAGCCATTGGAACTAGTGAGTGCTTTGGTTAATAGTACCGCTGCGGCCAAATTTATTTTATCACCACATCATGCGGGTCAACTGAGCCTGCATGCTCACGAGAGTGTCGATTTATTGGTTGGTCCAGAAGGTGGTTTTAACCAAGCTGAGGTTGAATTAGCACATCAAGCTGGATTTAGCTCATGGCAATTGGGCGGGCGAATTTTACGCGCAGAAACCGCTGCGTTAAGTGGCGTTAGTTTATTACAGGCGCATTTTGGAGATTTTGCATAAATTTAAGGTGCGGATTATTTTGAGGTGTCGTACGCTTGTTTCTGCGATGATTGGCAGTTAGTTATTATGTATTTTATAGAACAGTAAATTAATTTTGTTAAAAGGCGCGTATCATGAAAAATTTAATTCTAAGTTCAATGATTGTTGCGTGTGGCGTAAGCTTAGCGGCATGTAATTCTGGTGGTTCTGAGGGTGGTAGTGCACAAAATATGCCTGTTGGTGGAACTCCATTTAGTGGAACATTCACTCCTGGAATTGGTAATGTCACATCTTCAGGAACTAGTTGTAATTTTACTGCTTCGACGGAAAATTTGATCTTTACAGTATCTGAATCAACTCCAACGAATTTTATTGATATCACTAATTTTGCCAATCAAACAATTTTTACTGGTAATTTTATTAATCCAGTTAATCAAAATTCAACTTGTTTTAATGGCACAGTTACATATTCGCAATGTGGTAATGCGCAATCTGGGACAATAAAATTTGTCGGTTGCAGTGTTTATTTATCTGGTTCGCAATATATATTTAGATCCCAATATTATCTTTATTCTGCAATTGGTAATTTATTAACTACAGGTTCTGTCTATGCAACTAAATAAACCTAATGTAGTGACGCCACGGCGTAATCCAATAAAATGGGCGAAAGATGCTTGGCATTTAGCGCGCCCGTATTGGACCAGTGAAGAAAAGTGGCGTGCAATTGGTTTAGTTACGAGTGTAATTATTTTAAATTTACTAACCGTGTACATGTCGGTGTTATTCAATAAATGGAGTAACAGCATGTACGATTCGTTGCAAGAGTTTCATAAAGAGATATTTTATAAATTAATAATAAAATTTTGTTATATGGCGTTCTTTTATATTTTATTTCAAATTTTAGCTTTTTATTTGCGGAGCTTTCTAGAGATTCGTTGGCGACGGTGGATGACACGAGCGTATTTGGAAAATTGGTTAAAGGGGCATGCTTATTATAAAACGCGCTTTGTTGAAAATGCGGTTGATAATCCCGATCAGCGCATATCACAAGACATTGGTGCATTTATTAGCAGCACCCTTGGTTTTACCTTAGGCATTATTAGTAATGTAGTAAGTTTGTTTTCATTTATATTTATTTTATGGGGTTTATCGGGACCAATTTCATTTATGCTAGCAGGGCATCAAATTACAATTGGTGGTTATATGGTTTGGGCGGCTTTGCTGTATGCGATTGTTGGTACGTATATTACCTTTAAAATTGGGCGGCCATTAGTTAAATTAAATTTTAAGCAAGAAACGCTTGAGGCGGATTTTCGTTTTGGTCTAATGCGGGTGCGTGAGTACGGCGAAAATATTGCTTTTTACAACGGTGAAGAGCAGGAACGTCAAGGTTTGCTGCTGCGTTTTAACGGGGTAGTAAATAATTTCTTTGCGATAGTCTATCGCCAAATGAAAATTAATATTTTTAATACTGGATATAGTCAAATTGCGAATATTTTTCCTTTGCTAGTTGCCGCCCCGCGCTATTTTGCCAAGGTAATTAAGCTGGGAGATTTGATGCAAATAGCTAGCGCATTTGGTCAAGTTCAAGGATCCTTGTCTTTTTTTATTGATAGTTATAGTAGTTTGGCGGGTTGGCGTGCAGTGATGGATCGTTTATATGGCTTTCAGAATACAATTAGTCAAGCGCAAAATCTACCCGTATTAGCGAAGCAAGATCCGCAGAATGAAGATTATTTACGTGTGCATAATTTGGCAATTAGCCTGCCTGATGCGTCGCAACCCTTACTCAGCGGTTTAAGTTTTAGTTTAAGTAGTGGACAGCATTTATTAATTAAAGGTGCATCGGGTAGTGGTAAGACTACTTTATTACGCAGTTTGGCGGGATTATGGCCTTATGTTAAAGGTGAAGTTTTTCAAAATAAAACTAAGCGTGAATTATTTGTGGCTCAGCGTCCATATTTGCCGAGTGTTAGTTTACGTGCTACGATTTGCTATCCATTGCAGGATAATTTACCCGCCGATGCTCAGCTGGAGGTGATTTTACGTGCGTGTGGAGTTGCTGCGCTAACCAAACGTTTGGATGAAGTAGCGGAGTGGGGTAAAATTTTATCTTTGGGTGAGCAACAACGAATTGCCTTTGCGCGAGTTCTGGTTAATCAACCCGATATTATTTACCTTGATGAAGCGACCTCTGCGCTAGATGAAGAAATGGAAGCACAGCTCTATCAATTACTAATTGAACGCTTACCAGCCAGTGCGATCATCAGTGTTGGTCATCGCAGTACCTTGGCTAAATGGCATAATCAGGAACTTAATTTTAATTCTAACAGAGAGTTTAATGGATAAATTTAATCAATTAATCAAACAAGAAATGGCCGTTTTGGATCAGGTAATTCGTCAGGATTTAGGCTCGCAAGTGCCACTGGTTAATACGGTTGGTGAATATATTATTGCGGGTGGTGGTAAACGAATTCGTCCGTTGCTAACGATTTTGTGTGGCAAAGTATTAGATAATCAAAGTGAGCTGCTATATAAAATGGCGGCGATGGTTGAGTATATTCATACCGCAACCTTACTTCATGATGATGTGGTTGATGAGTCGGGATTACGTCGTGGGCGTGCGACCTCAAATGCGATTTTTGGCAATGCAGCCAGTGTCTTAGTCGGGGATTTTATTTATACGCGTGCCTTCCAAATGATGGTGCAAAGTAATTCGTTACGCGTGCTTAAAATTATGGCGGATAGTACCAATATTATTTCTGAGGGTGAAGTTTTACAATTACTGAACATTGGGCGCAGTGATTTGAGCGAAGCTGAATATTTCAAGGTAATTGAGAGTAAAACGGCTAAATTATTTGAAGCTGGTGCACGCACCGCGGCAATTATTAGTGCGGCGGATGCCGAGCAAGAAGAACATTTAGCCAATTATGCGATTTATTTGGGCACGGCGTTTCAAATTGTTGACGATATTTTGGACTATAATAGCACGGCTGAAGCAATGGGTAAAAATGTGGGGGATGATTTGCTGGAGGGTAAAGTTACGCTACCGCTAATTTATTTATTGGCGCATGGTAGTCAGAATGCCAAAGAATTGATTGTTGCCGCAATTGATGACCCTAAGCATGCCGATGTAGCTCAAGTGGTTGAATTAGTTAAAACTAGTTCTGCCTTGGAATATTGTTCGCAATTGGCGCGTGAGTACGTGGCGAAAGCTCAACGCGAATTAGAATATTTTAGTCTGAGCGAGTATCGTGAAGCTTTAAGTACGATTGCTAACTTGAGTGTTGAGCGAATTAGCTAGAATTTTAGATTAATGAGGTGTAGAATGTACGATTTTGATACGCAAATAGATCGCTATGCGGGCTATAGTAAAAAATGGCATAAATATCCCCAGCGTGATATTTTACCGCTCTGGGTTGCCGACATGGATTTTGCTACTGCGCCAGAAATTCTGTTAAGTTTGGAGCAGACGCTGCGTCATGGCGTATTTGGTTATGGTATGCAGCAAAATGAAGTCAAAGCAGACGTAGTTAATTATGTCAAGAATGAGTATAGTTGGGAAATTGATTCTGCAGATATTATTTGGTTGCCGGGTTTAGTTGCGGGAATTAATTTAGCTTGCCGCTCATTGACGAGCGCAAATGAAAGCATCATTACTGCGACACCGATTTATCCACCATTTTTGAGTGCGCCAAAACTAGCCGAACGAGGTTTAATTACCACTGAATTAGTCAATTTGGACGGCGTGTGGCAATGGGATTTGGCTGATCTTGAACAGAAGATAATGGCGAGTCCTCTCAAACCACGCTTGCTACTGTTATGTAATCCGCATAATCCAGTTGGTCGCGTTTGGACTCGCGGTGAATTGGAGCAAATTCTTGAATTAGTTATTCGCCATGATTTATGGGTTTGTTCCGATGAAATTCATTGTGATTTAGTGCTTGACCAAAGGTGTAAACATATTCCGTTTGCGAGCTTGAATGCTGAAGCCGCCAAACGTACGCTTACCTTAATGGCGCCGTCAAAAACCTATAATATTGCGGGTTTGAATTGTGCTTTTGCCATTACTAGTAATCCTGAAATTAGAACTAAGTTAGCTAAAATTATGCATGGCTTATTTTCGGATATCAATATTTTTGGAATTGCGGCCTGTCAAGCGGCATTAACGCAGGGTGGTGCATGGCGCGGTGAGTTGTTGGATTATCTACGGATTAATCGTGATTTAGTGTTAAGCGAGTTGGCTAATTTAGCTGGATTAAAGGTAACTATTCCTGAGGCAACCTATTTGGCATGGATCGATGGACGCGAATTGTGTGCGAAATATCAGCTTGCGAATTTACAACAGTTTTTTGAGGTGGCTGGGGTTGGTTTATCTGATGGTGCTGATTTTGGTAATGCAGGTTTTGTGCGCTTAAATTTTGGCACTAATCGAGCTATTTTGGTCGAGGCATTGCAACGGATGCGACTTGCGGTGGCAAATATTATTAAATAATCCGACGCGGTTTAGCGCTTTTGTATTATAATACCTGACTATCCAGTTAAGCCAAATTGGATAGTGACTAGCCACCATTAAAGATATTGCAATATCCGGTGGCTTTTTTCAATTAAACCGTCGGCTATTCAGATTATTCTTATCTTACTTTGCACATTACAGAATGCCAAGGTACAGAGTCGCTGGTTTTGCCAGTTAAATAAAATTATTCAAGCAATTTACTCAATTCAGCATTCAAGATTAAGTCTAATTTTGTAGTAAAATTATGAATTTATATTGGGGGAGGTTATCACTAAAATGATTCAAACTATGCGTAAATTAATTTGCCTACTACCAGTATTGCTCTTACTTGCCAGTTGTAATAATAATTCGGATCAAGTCAAACAATTAGAACATGAAAAGCAGTTGTTAGTAAGTCAATCACAACAGAATTTGGCACTTAAAGATCAACAAGTTAAAGCGCTGGAGGTGAAGAACTTTGAGTTGATGAAGCTGGTTGATGGTAAATACATGTTGCAATTCGATTTTAGCCCGATGAGCTATACTAAGTTAGCGACTAATTTTGCGCAAAATAGCTTTTTACCCAATTGGTTGGAATCAAATTTACGCGTTAAATTAGCGACTAAATTACAGCAAAATGTTTTCGCTCAAGCAGACTTCAAATTAAGCGTCCGTCAATTGGCGCTATTATTTATCAGTTATCATAGCGCGCCAATTTTGCTGATGCTGCTGCTGCTCGCTGGTTTAATTTGGGCAAGTTTCTATTCTGGATTTAAACTTATCCGCGTAATTATAAGACGGAGAATTCAACAACTTAGACGAACGAAACTTATTCTCAAACTCAGCGAAGAATTACTAAGTAAGTGTTTGCTTGAAAAACATGTCTTACAAAGTGAGATTGATGAATTGTTATTGAAAAAAGATCAGTTAGGGCGTTTGATGGATTTAGATGTGCTGGAGGAAAAACGCAAAACTTTAATTGAATGTGAAGAAATGCTAACTCATGCTAAAAATCAAGGTTACAGCATGATTAAACAAGCGCAGCGTGATGCACGCCAAATTCGTGAGCAGGCTGAACATGAGGTTAATGTTCCGCCAGTTGAACGCAATAACAAGGATCTTTGAACTTATACTGTCAGAAAAGATAACATCGGCTATAATCAAGGGTTATTATTATATGGTGTTATACAATTCAATATTATCTAATTTATCACTTGAGGTAAAGATAAAGCCGCAGAAATTGTCTGCGGCGATTTAATAAAATTATTTTGGAATAGCTACATCGGATGTGAAGTTATTTTTGATATACGCGCCATTGCTGGTTGTATATGAACTCATAATCGGATTTTTGGCGGGTATGTATTCAACATTGCCGCTGCTATCTTTTTGAACTACACCGTTAACTGTGATTGGAGTTTTATCCATAGTTGGCAGCTGTTCGATATCAATTTGGTCAAATATTTTAAACACATCTGCATCTGGAACATAGAATACGCCATCGGTCATAGTGTAACCATTGGTGATATTATCTGGTCCATTCGGTGTGAAATTAGTACCCCATGGATTACGGAGTTTAAATTTACCATTGCTATGTCCAAGTACTGCATAAGCATGAGTGCCAACAATTCCTGGTGGTAAATCAACAGCACCTTGTTCAACTTGACCATTTAATTCTTTAGTATCCACAGGCGAACCAAGAACAATTACCCGACCTTGGGCCAATAACGGATCAATTAAATTAACCATATTAGCTGGAGTAATTTCAGCACCAAAAGTGATATTATTTGCATTTGGATTATCCGCATATAAATTTACCAGCGTATGATTGCTTGCACTCGTGTTATACGAGCTGGTAAATTCATAAACTTCATGACTAGTTAGAAATTTAAATGCTGGGTAATATTGACCCATTGGTAGCTGTGATGCCGTCATGCCATCATAGAAAGTTGCTAGATTATAAATGCTACCAGCAATAGCAGGTGTATTTCCAAAGTAAATGAAATTATATTCAGGACTCATCAGGACATCACCATAAGCCTTTTCTAAATAACTTAACCACTGACCGCTGCCCGCTGAATATGCACCAGTTGCAATTTCTAGATTGGTGATTGTGCTAACATCAATTTGGCTTGGCAATGAATGTATCGTGGTGTAATCAATATTATAGCCACCGTTGCCATCTTGGTGGAAACGGTTTAATAATTCTTGCGAACCCCTTTGAAAAATTAATGCACTTAAGGTTGATAAATAATAGCAGTCACCAACCGCACCTTGATGTACGTTTAAGAAGTCAACACTATTTTGATTTCCAATTGAGTTAGGTGTATTAACGATGGTTTCTAAAGTTCCAGGATTAAAGCTCCACGTGTAATCTTGCTGTGCTAAGCGGTAACCCCCAAAGAAACGGTGTGAAATCATTGATAAAGTTGCCAGTGAATTAGTCAAATTAATTTGACCAAGAGTACTCGTGCCATCGCTGCCTGAGGTTGAATCAGTTACATCGCCTAAGAATAATGCAGCAAATAACGCTTCGTTATATTGTGCTTGACTTGGTGTATTATTAATTGAAACATTCGGAACTTTAGTGGCAGCAGTAATTGCATCAGCATAACCAGCTAACGGAAGAGCTTGTAAAATAGCTAATCCAGCTTGGTCTTTGCCCGTAATTATGTCAACCGCAGTTTGTAAATTGATGGTTGTTTTAGCTGAATCAGTTGCTAAGGCATTAAAGATCGCTTGTAAGTCTGCAGTGCTAATCTGTGGTAATGACGCCGCTGGCGGTGGAGTTATCATTTTATTGGCTGCTGCCGCATTAGTGTTGGCTGTATTATTTGCTTGTCCAGTGTTGCTACCGCCACCACTATTACATGCAACTAGTGCTAAACCTGATGCTGATACTACTAAAGAGACTAAGATGTTTTTTACGTATTTCATTTTTCAATTCCTTGTGGTTATACTATTAAATAGTTTAGAATTATTAAATTTAATTACATTGTGTTCTGAGTTTATATAGATAGCTTGAGTCTATATAAACTCATTAATGTTAGTTTATTTTAAACGGCAAAATATGGTCCATTCCCACCAGGTGTAGATGCTTGGCTGAATGCACTAAACACGCTACGACCATAGAAGAATGGTAAACCCCAGATAAAGAAATTTTGTCCACCAGTTGCTCCAGCATTAGGAATTGCCACACTATTTGGATTAGCTTGAATATAGTTATCAAAATTAATGATACTAAAATCAAAGTTCATGCTATTGCCACCGCCTAAACTCGATAATTGAGTTGAAATTGTAGTTGTGGAAGATGGGCAATAAAACCCGCTATTATCACTACAAACTGTTAGTGCTGGTTGATTGCTTGGAGAATCAAAAAACAACTCAGTTGAACCAGTATCAAAGATTGAATCATAGCTACCATTTGAGTAAGTAGTTGTGAAACTGCCGTCTTGTTCTGTACCATTGCTGGTAAAGATATTTTTGGCGGTTAATTGATTATTACTTTGCGTACCGATTCCAAAAGTAAGTGTTCCAGATAAAGAAGTTGTGCCACCACTTGGTACATTTGGTAAACTAACGATAACCCCGTTATTGTCACTACTAAATTTATAAACTGGGCTTACAATTTGTTGATTTGTTGCAACATTATTATTAGCGCTGCAACTGGTACCTGAGCAAGTATAATAACTACCATTATCGTAAGGTAATGGATTAACCCCAATAATACCTTTTGCACCACCTAAATCATTGTAAGCACCTTGATTACTACAATCACTTGGGATTGCGGGAATAGTTGGGTCATTAATGATTTGGATCGGAATATTCGTCGCAGTTTCTCCGCCTAATTGTACGTTTGCCAAAGCCACAGAACCCCAATCATAACCGCTACCAAATAAAGTACACTCGGCAGTTTTTTGTCCATTAATAGTTTGATTAGTTAAATTTAAGCCACTCTTTAATTGATTAGCAAAAAGTCTTAACCCCATCGAGCCAGTATCAAGGATAATATGATCAATAGTTTGGCAATTACTTGGATTATTAACATTACATACCGTTACGCTCACAAAAGGAGTGTTATTTGGAGATTGCCCAGTTGGACCGCCATCTACCGTAATTGCTACTACATTCGCTGTGGAGCTGCCATTTTTTGCTGGAGTAGTTTTAGGTATACTTTCTGTAGCGTTACTGGTGTTATTTGCACTATTATTGGCTGCAGACGTCGTACTACCACCGCTATTACATGCGGTTAAAGTTAAGCTAGTTGCTAACGTTGAGATGATTAGAAGTTTTTTCATTTGGTGTTCCTTATTTCAAGCTATCAAGAGTTACGCCAGCTGGTGCTAGAGATGGAATGAATGCTTCTCCAGCATAATGTCCCATCCAGCCTCCAGTTGAAGATATAAAGTCAGAATTTTGTACTTTACGTACGGTTAGTGATTTATAGCTTGGGCTACTAGTTTGAAAAGCAGGGAAATATTTGCCGAGTAATTGATTTTGATCTGGAACTTTTTTCCCATTCCAGATAATTGCAAATACTTTGTCATTATACGTATATTGTTTAACCACAATGCCAGTTGCCGTAGTCAAAGATTGGATTTGGTAAGCATTAACACTGGCTTTTTCTAGGTCAGAACTTTGTAGATCTTGAGTTGGTGTAGCTTTTAAAGCGATTTGATCACTCATGATTGACGCTGAGTTTTCACCTAGGGTTGCCCATGCAGAGAGGGGAATCATGCTACCAATTAGCAAAGGTAATAAGAATTTAATTAGTTTATTTTTCATTTTGAAATACTTCTCTATAAAATATATATTTTGCCTATTTGGGATAAATATTTGACAATGCAGCCGCTTATCTATTTGTTTTGCAAAATAAATTTAATTAATTATATGGTAATGAGATTATAGCGCTAAAATTAAACGTCGAGATTAATCAAAGCGTAGAGTATTTAATGATTTTAGACAAATGGAAGGAACGAAGCAGCTAATTCTGCATTTAGAAGATCAAAGTGATTGGTTTTAACCTGAAGAGCATTGCGTAAGAAAAGCATTACTTTAGTATTGCAAATCTCAAGCATTCCGTGCGAGTTACAAATTTTTATAACTAAACGTTTCAAATATTCCATGATATAGGTGTAAATGAGATCAAGATCATTGGTGGTTAATTTAATGAGGAGCATCACGAGATAAACACAGTATATCGAAATAAAATATACGATTAAATAAACGCTATTAATTAGATCTGAATAGCCATCCAAAGAAAATTTGGCATCGGTACACCAGATGTTATCAAACATTAAATCAGCAAAGGCATCCGTTGATACACATACGAGCATAAAGAATTGTCCGATTATTAATAACCGAATTAATAACATAACCAAAACTGATTTTGGTGGATATAAATTATTAGCCATTTGCCGCTCCCATCAATTAACCTTTAGATCTAGTTTTAATTTAGATGTATATTCGGTATAGATGAATGTTTTTTAAGATAAAATAAATATTCCACGATATTTTAAATCGTGTAATTAAAATTTATTCTATTAAAGCAAAATTTAATTAGGTTTAATTTAATCTAAACAGCTAGCTGAAAGCTTGTTAAGGCTAGAGGTTCATATTAAGATTTTAGATATACCAAGTATTGTAATAGCTTGGTGTTGTAAGTTTGTAGGTGCGCTAGATAATGCGTATAGTACTACAACTTTGATCCGCAATTGTTCTCTGAAAATTAATTCAAATAATTAAGTGGGAAGAGCTGCGTATAAGTTTCTCTTCTCACGACAGAATTCAGTATAACATAATTGTTTTATATTTTTCAAGAAATTTTAAATTCTTTTGAGTTTTATGTGGATAACTCTATATATTCAAAGTCTTCAAGTTTACGATACGGTACAAATTTTAATGTACTATGTGACAAGATAATAAAACTTAGTTATTTATAAAATAACTAAATCCGCCAGTGTAATTATTGCTCCAATAGGGCAAGCTAAGCTTTTCAATTCTAACTTTGCCTTTACTAGTTGGTGCGTGAATAAATTCACCATTGCCAATATAAATGCCGACATGTTGATAATTGTTAAACACCACTAAATCACCGATTAGCAAATCATCAACATCTTTGCCTTTATAGCTCGCCGCTTTGGATTGATTTTGGGCAGTGCGCGGTAATTTTACGCCCAAAGCTTGTTGATAGCTGTAAAGCACCAAGCCGCTACAGTCAAAACCTTTGGCAGGTGTACTGCCACCATAGCGATAATTACTGCCCAGCAATGATTTACTGACGTTGACCACTTTGTCTCCAGCCTCTCCATTTTGATTATTAATTTGAATTTGAGCTGGTGCTGATGGCGGTGGAGCTTTTTTAGTTGAGCAACTGCTACTTAATGCAATTAAGACTAGTAGAATTAACCAGTAAATTAGCAACGGTTGGTGCGGTAAGTTAAGTTTAGATTCTGTTGCTTGCCGTTGGCTAATGTTCACGGAGTTGACCATAGAAGTAAATGATTTGAATGTTGCTTTCACGTGACATCGCTCCAGGGTTTGTGCCTAATTGACCTTGGGGAACTTCCTGTTGTAAGTTTTGATAGTAATTTTGCCACAGCGCGAGAATTTTAGGTGATTTACCATTGGTGAAATCCATCGGTAAATGTTGAAAGACTGCTTGATTATGATTGGCAACTTGGAAAGAATAATCAATTAATTCTGAGCAATAAAAAGCTTGCCCATCAGCGGCGACAAAGCTTTCATTATAGGGTTTGCCAAGTTGTTTTTCAGCGCTAACGATTGCACTTGGAATTAATTTTTGCTCGGTCGCTTTGAGGCGCCCAACCATAACGCGTGGTTGCTGTGCATCATCTAAACTTCGCTGTAAAAATTGCGCCAGCGGTGTAATTACGACGCCTTGTGAAACTGCTTCGATAACTTGCGGATTAGATTCACTGGCGTCAATAACTAATCCAACATGTGAGACGTAGCTATTTTTATAGCCATAGGTTACGCTATCGACACTGTCACAGAATTGACCACAGTTTAGGTCTTGAAATAATAAATCCCCGCGCTGCAGTTTGAAATTAGTGGTTGAGCTATCGGCAAATGCTGAGTTTAGCACTAAAAATAGAGCAATTGCACCACTGAGTATTTTTTTAATCACTGGCGACGAATGGGTGGGTTTATTCAGTATTTGCACCACTTAGTCGCAATTACAAAATTGATTGCGCTTAAACATATTGGTATTCATCCGTATATTTAATGATAAACCGTCATGGTGGTTGCTATATTCTGAAAGTTAATTTTAAAGTCAACGGCTTTATCTGATGGGAAAGTGCAGGTTTCGGCACTGGCTTGCTCGGGATAAATGGTTGCTTCAACAAACCGTGCTGGTTCACCAACGGCAAAGCCATTGGCATCAACAAACTCGCAGCGCCAAAAAACTTGTTCGGGTTTTTCGCCTGTGGTGTTGAAATTCCAACGGACGATAGTATTACCGCTTGCTACATCGGTAGATTTACTTAAATTCGTGATTTCAACATCACCAGGTTTACCAATCGTGCTAACTTGTTTTTCAAGTGGGTTATGTGAGGCACACGCACCCAAAAACACAACCAAACTTAGACTAAAGATTTTTTTCATAATATTCCTAATGATTAATCAGTTATAACTCGTTCATCAGTTTAATTTTGTCACGCTCAATATAACCGTTGGGTGCTTTTGCCGCCAAGGTTGCTTTAAGTGTGCTAACTATTTGGCGTTATTATAAATACTTTCTTGCGCCAAATGGAATTTATTTTAATTATTTACGTTTGAGTAAATAAACGTGATTATCAACGGGACTTTTTTGTGGTGGAGAAGTTGCTTGCTCTGCCAGTGTTTCCAAGTGCTGAATTGTGAAATTATGTGCATATAAATTTTCTACCTCAGCATGCTCAATTGAATAGGGTGGCGCTATACGTGCCAAATCGCTATAACTTAGGGTAATTAATAAATATAAACTTCCGCTGGGTAAGAGTTGAGCTATTTTTTGCGCATAAATTTGGCGTAAATCAGCAGGTAATGCAACTAAAGCGGCACGGTCATAGCAAAAATCAAGTTCACCAGCTATTTCTAACGGTAGCGCAAAAAAATCTCCGCACGCTAATGTGATAGTATCATGTTGAAAATATTGAAAGTTTTTATCGTGGTTGCGTGAGGCACCTAATTGATTTTCAATAAAAAATTGCTCACAGGCACTTGGACTGAGTTCGCAACCTAAGATACTCGCACCTTGTGCGGATAACCATAACATATCCTTGCTTTTGCCACATAAAGGAACTAATGTCCGTGGATTAGCTGGGAGTAATTTGTTGGGATAATAGCGCTGGAGTAACTCATTAATCTGCTCGCGATGAAAACCAATTTGATTGGCTTCCCAGCGTTGGAGCCAAAACTCATGGTGGGTATTTTGTATAGTTGTAGTCATAGTTAATTCTTTTCTTGAAAATGGCTAAGAAATATTTATCTTGTGATGTCCCGAATGCCTAAACGACTATAGTTAGAACTATAATCAGTTGTGATTAATGCGATATTATAACGTTTGGATGAGCTTAGCATAAAATAACTACATCCTACAAATTATTAAGATGTGTTTATATTTAAAAGGTTCTTATTGATTAAGGTTAAATAACATTGTTAGTATAAATGGTTCTCAGCTTGGTGTTTATTTGCTGTATAATAAGACCCTATATTTATGGAGATAAAATATGGAGTTAATTCTAAAATCGCTTGTGCCACTAACTTTTGTCATTTTCATCGGTTGGATTGCTGGCGTGCGCAAAATAGTTGATAGTAAACATAGCAATACCTTTGCAACTTATGTGATGAGTTTTAGTTTTCCTTGTTTGTTGTTTATCAAAACGGCAACTTCTAAGATGGAAGATTTAATTAATTATCGCTTTGTAATTGGTTTTACTCTTGGCTTAATGGGGATGTATGTATTGACGTTTGTATTGAATCGCTATTTACATCGCCGTTCATTGAGTGAGAGCTGCCAGAATTCCTTTGTGTGTTCTTTTCCCGATATGGCGTTTATGGGAATTCCAATTTTTATGGTGATCTTCGGCGAGTCATCGCTGATTTCAATCGTGATTGGTAATATCGTGACGAGTTTAATTATGATTCCTTTAACTGTGTCAATTTTAGAAATGTCGCAGCCCAATTTGCTTAAAACTAACCAGAGCAAATTAATTCTCAAGGTGTTTAAAAAACCGTTGGTGTTAGCACCTGTCTTTGGCATAATTGTGTCGGCTATCGGCGTAAAAATTCCTGGATTGGCTTTGGACTCATTGAAGTTAATCGGGAGTACTACTTCAGGAGTTTCATTATTTGCGCTAGGTTTGATTATGTCGGCGGATAAAGTTAGCTTGAATAAATCTGTATTGTTGAATATTGCCAAGAAGAACCTTTTGCAACCGCTTATCATGTGGGGGATTGTCATTGCATTTGGCATTAGTGGTGATTGGGCTAAAGAAGCAATTTTATTGTGCGCTATGCCACCCGCAATTATGACGACAATGTTTGCGGTTAAATATGATGTATTAAAAGTTGAATCAAGTAGTAGCACTGTTTTAGGGACGGTGGTTGCTTTGTTTACGATGGCGGTGATTATGCATTTAATGGGGATTGGTGCTTAAACTGCATTAAGTTAGCGTATGCAGCAATGAAAACAACCAGCAGATGTGTTAAAATTGCTATAATTCGCATATTGAAAATATTATTAATTATTAATCAAGTGAAAGGATTTATTTATGAAATTGAACATTAAACGAGACGAAACCGGACAGAAATATGTCGAGGTTAACGTAAATGGTTATGATTTGATCAATAATCCAATTTTGAATAAAGGTCGCTCATTTACCGCTGAAGAACGTGCTTCATTCCGGTTACGTGGTATTGTGCCACCTGGTTATTTACCACTTGAGGAAATTGTCGATAAGAATTATCAAATTATTTTAGACAGTCCAAATGATCTTGAACGCCACATTTTTTTACGCAATTTACAAGATCGCAACGAAACTTTATTTTATGCTATGTTGGCTAAATATACCGAACAAATTATGCCTTTAGTTTACACGCCAACCGTTGGGGTTGCTTGTCAAAAATTTGGGCAAATTTATCGCCGTGCGCGGGGTGTGTTTATTAGCTATCCGAATCGTGATTATATTGATGAAATGTTAGAACACGTTCACTTTGATGATACTGAGGTAATTGTGGTGTCCGATGGTGAGCGGATTCTTGGTCTTGGTGATCAGGGTGCTGGTGGGATGGGGATTCCAATTGGTAAATTATCGCTTTATACTGGTTGCGCGGGGATTTCACCGAATAAAACTTTGCCGATAATTTTAGATGCGGGTACCGATAATCAAATGTTGTTAGATGACCCACTCTATTTGGGTTGGCGCCATAAACGTGTGCGTGGTCAGGAATATGATGATTTTGTGGATAAATTTGTCCAAGCGGTGAAACGCCGTTTTCCAAATGTGTTATTACAATGGGAAGATTTTGCGCAAAACAATGCGTTGAAATTATTAAATCGCTATAAAGATCAATTATGTACCTTTAATGATGATATTCAAGGAACTGCTTCAATTGTGGTTGGTGCGTTATTATCTGCAATTAATGCTTCGGGAATTCCGTTGAGTCAACAGAAAATTACCGTAGTTGGTGCTGGGTCGGCTGGAGTTGGAATTAGTAATTTGATCGTTGATGCGATGGTTGATGATGGTTTATCGCGTGATGAAGCGTATGCGAATATCTTTTTAGTTGATCGTTTTGGTTTGATTAGCGATCAAGTTACAAGTCTTGATTTCCAAAAACCATTTGTTAAATCGTTGGCGAATTACCCGAGTTGGCAAGTAAAAGATGTTACAAATATTGATTTGCTTGAAACCGTGCAAAATGTAACAGCCACTATGTTAATTGGGGTGTGCGCACAAGGTGGAATTTTTACTAAAGAAGTGGTTAACGCTTTGAGTGAAAATTGTCCACGTCCAATTATTTTCCCGCTGTCAAATCCAACCGAAAAAGCCGAGGCGAATCCGCATGATGTCTTGGATTGGACCGATGGTAAAGCGATTGTTGGAACAGGTACGGCATTTCCGTTATATGATACAGGTTCAGCGTTACGCCGGATTGATCAAGTTAATAATTCCTACATTTTCCCAGGGATTGGCTTAGGGGTACGTGCGGTTAATGCCCGCAGAATTACCGATCGGATGTTCTTGATTGCGGCTAAAGCTTTGGCTGAAATCTCTCCAGCTCGTAATGACCCACAGGCAAATTTATTGCCGCCATTACGTGAAGTGCGCAATGTTTCACGTCATATTGCCTTAGCGGTAGCTAAAGAGGCGGTTAGTGCTGGTTTAACTAATTTTAAATCTGATCTAGATGAAGTCACTTTGAGTAATTTAATTGATGAATATATGTGGGAACCAATTTATTTACCATATCGCACTAAAGATTAATCGTGTAACACGTTTAAATAAAACACCTCTTGAATCAATCAAGAGGTGTTTTATTTACTAGCCCTACATTAGGAAAAATTTTATTCTTGCATATACTCAAATAATTTTATGTAATCGTTTAAATCATTGCTTTTGATTAGCTGCGTAGTTAATTGTTGGCGCCAGAGTTTGGCATGCTGACAACCATGATAAAGCCCCAACATGTGCCGCGTTGCATTGTGGAGCTTACTTCCCTGACGCAAGAGATTTTCTAAATAAGGTAACATCGCCAGTGCAATCTCCTTGCGGGTTTTAAGTGGTGCTTGACTGGCATAATAGCGTGCATCGAAATCGGCAAATAGGTAGGGGTTATAATAAGCCTCACGCCCAAGCATTACACTATCAACTTGTTGCAAATGCTGCTCAATTTCAGTGACGGTTTTGATTCCGCCGTTAATCATGATGGTTAATTCGGGAAAATCTTGCTTTAATTGATAAACCATATCATAGCATAAGGGTGGAATTTGGCGATTATCTTTAGGGCTTAAACCTTTAAGAACCGCATTACGGGCATGGACAATAATTTTAGAACTTCCAGTTGCGCTAATTTTAGCCACAAATTGGCAGAGATAGGCATAGTCGTAAGCATAGTCAAGCCCAATGCGGTGTTTAATGGTAATTGGAATCGCTACGGCGTCTTGCATTGCTTTGATACAATCGGCAACTAAATCTGGTTCGCGCATTAAACAAGCGCCGAAACTTCCCGATTGAACCCGCTCGGATGGACAACCGCAGTTTAGATTAATTTCACGATAACCATAGTCATAAGCAATTTTGCTGACCTGAGCTAATTTAGCTGGATCTGAGCCACCTAATTGTAATACCAACGGCTGTTCACTAATGTCAAAAGCTAATAATTTATCGCGGTTGCCATGAATGATTGCATCCGCAACTACCATTTCAGTATAGAGGGTGGTGTGTTGGCTAATTTGACGCATAAAGTAACGGTAGTGACGATCACTCCAATCTAGCATCGGTGCAATTGCAATTTTCTCAATTAAATGGGTCATGATTTTAGCGTTGAATTAAAATAATATTATAGGTATTCAAGTTATTGGCAAGTTCAGTTGCATTGATTAAATGCGGCAAAACCTTTTCAGGTAAATTGCCTTTAACTTGTCCAACTAGTTGCGCTCGTGGGAAATTTGCTGCAATGGCGCTCCAGTTTTTGTCTTGAGTGACTAAATAAAAGCTTTGCAGTGGTGGCAGCTCAGCGGGATTATTTGCGCGATAATATTTATTTTGCACATAAAACTCTAAGGCGCGTGAGTCAAACTCATAATCGACAACCGGAGTTTCCGGGTGCTGATTGGTAATTTGGGCTGCTAAATAGCCTGTGTCATATTGATGGTAAAGATAGCCATTAATGATTGAATAACAAATATGCACCATGCAAATGGCAACTACAGGCAGTAAAATTGCTTTAACAAATGGAATTTGTCCCCAATATTTCACAACTAATAACACTGCAAGAATTTCTAAGCCAACTAAAAGAGCCAAAACTAAGCCGTGGAAGACGATGCCAATAATTATCCCAAGGAGTGCTAACATCAATAAGGCTAAACCTTGTTGGATGGTAAAGATTTTGTGATTCGATTTAGCATAGTCACACATGAATTTGGCAGAGAGAATGGCTGCAAATGGGAAGATAATATTAGTATAGTGATCGACTTGAAAGGTGGTCACACTAAACATGACAAAGCTAATCCAGAAATTACCGAGCAAAAATATCGTGGCAAATTTAGTGCTGGAGTCTTGGCGTTTAAAATAACGTAAGCTGTAATAAATTGCTACTGGATACACCAATGACCAAGGCAAAAACGACCATAAGAAGGTATGAATGAAGAATAGTTCATGAAATGGCATTGGGGCAGTGCTCATGATATAACCCGTGCCAAAGAAGCGCCCAAATTGGCTATCAATGAAAAACCAGCGTAAGCCTGAAACATGAGTGTGTCCAAAGACAATTTTCTCAGGGTGTAAGTCAAACTGTAAATATAAAGCAACGAATTCAGGTAGCGCAAAAGCAAAAGATAAGCCTAATGCCAAAATCCATTTGGGATGAATAACATTAATTAAGCGTTTAGTATAAACCCAGATACAAAATAAGCCGCTTACGATGGTGATGATAACAAAAATACCTTTGGTCATTAAACCTAAACCAGTGAAAAAAGCGCCTAAAAGTAAATATTTAAGTGAAAATCTTTGATCATATTTGAGCCAATAATAAACCGCAGGCATAATTTGCCCAAGTAAATAAGCCTCAGCGCGGATATCAATTGCCGACATCAGAAGATGGAAAACACTCAGGTAAATTAGGCAAGCAAGTAAGGCAATCGTCTCGTTATTATACAAATATTTAGCCAGTTTATAGGTGTAGAGTGCGCCGACTAAGTGAAATAAAAAGCCTGGCAAAATATAAGCAAAAGAATTAATTCCGAAAATTTTGAAAGAAATTGCTGCCATCCAGAATGGAAAATGTGGCTTATCCAGCCAATCCTGATTACTCAGCATCAGGTCGCTCCAGTTGTTGCTTAAAGCGATGTATTTAGAAATTGAGGCATACCATGGACCAAATGAGGTGCTGGTTAAGGGAAAAAATAATCCTACTGCCGTAACTAAAATTACTAAAAAAATGAGTTTCTTGAGGAGCTTATCAAAATTGGTCATGTATTCCATGCTGAGCCTTTTGTGAATATTTAAGAGTATAGTTTGAATTTTACAGGATTTTTGCAGATGGCGAGTAGAATTTGCCAAATTCAAGGATTCAGACGATGTTAGCTATTTAAAGTATGCTAGTTGAAATTAGTTGCAAAAGAAGTTGCTATATTTTTGCAAGCTGAATTGGTTTATGCTATAATTCGGGACTAATTTTTGCTAAAGGATTTTAACAATGAAACGCACATATCAACCATCGGTGACTAAGCGTAAACGTACACATGGCTTTTTAGTACGCATGAGTACTAAATCAGGTCGTAACATCATCAGAGCACGCCGTGCTAAGGGTCGTAAGAAATTAGCTGTTTAATTACGAATCGTAATTAATATGACTAAATTTACACAAGCACACAGAATGCACAAAGCGGATGAGTTTTCATCCGTTTTTGTATTTCGTAAGGTTCGTTTAGGTAAATACTTTAAGCTACACTATAAACCCAATGGCTTAGAATTATCCCGCTTGGGCTTTATGGTGAGTAAAAAAGTACATAAGCGTGCCAATCAACGTAATTACATCAAACGCACGATTCGTGAATATTTTCGTACACATCAAGATAGTTGGTTGCCAATTGATCTAATTGTACGCGCACAACGTCACTTTGATCAACGTCAATTGGAGCAAGTGCTCGTGGAGCTTGAGCAGTTGTGTGCTAAATTCAAGGAACTTAATGCTGCGCAAAATTCCCGTTCTGCTAATTCGTTGCTATCAACTCTGCCTTAGTTCATGGCTGCCGCCAACTTGTCGGTTTACGCCAAGCTGCTCCAATTATGCAATTGGTGCATTTGCTAAGTATGGTATAATCAAGGGATTTTTTTTGACTGCTAGGCGCTTATTGCGCTGTCATCCATGGGGTGGTAGTGGGCATGACCCTGTCCCGTAAATTTTTTGAGGAAGAGTATGGACATCCGTCGTTTAATACTATTTATTGCGTTATCGCTTGGTTTAATGTTCGCGTGGGAAAAATATTTTGCACCAGCGCCAACACCGACAACTAATAGCACGCAAGCTAATTCAACTGCATCAGGAACTAGTGTGGCTAATTCATCCACCAATAACGTTGCTGATAATGGTTTTTCGTTCGCAGCAGATAAAGTTATCAATGTTACGACAGATTTAATGCATGTGCAAATTAGCACCGTTGGCGGTGATATTCGTAATATTGATTTGTTGAAATATACCGATTATGAAGACACGAGTAAACCTTACCAATTATTGTTAAATCAAAATGGTCGCGTTTTTGTTGCGCAAACTGGTTTAATTAGTGCTGATGCTAATTTACAATTACCAACTCATAAAACTATCTTTAAAGCCGAAAACACGAGCTATACTTTAAGTCCAGATCAAAAGACTTTAGCTGTAAATTTAACCGCAACTACCGAAAGTGGTGCGGTGGTAGTTGTGAAAACGTTCACGTTTAAACGTGATAGTTATGTGGTGGATGTGAGTTATCAAATTATCAATAATAGTGCTGCGCCATTAACTAACGTTACGGCATATTGGAGATTCTTGCGTGATGAGCAAGCGCCAGCTGGTGAAACTAAATTTGTCCATACCTTTACCGGTCCAGTTTATTATAATGATACGGCGAAATTTAACACGATTAAATTTGATGCTTTAGTTAAAAATGATGTTGATTATCCACAAAATACTTCAAACGGTTGGGTGGGTTTTGCTGAACATTATTTCACAGGATTATGGTTGTTAAACTCTTATAATCATGCTCCAGTGTGTGCGAATGGTGTGCAATGTCGCTTTAATTTCAAAAATGTTGATGGTAATTTAGCCTCTTCTGGATTGATGACCGATTTACCATTGATTCAAGCGCATTCAAATTATTCAATTGATGTGCCAATGTATGCTGGCCCACAAGAATATCACTCATTATTGGCAGCGGCACCTGAACTTGAACGCACCAAAGATTATGGTTGGGTTTATATTTTTGCCACGCCGTTATTCTGGTTGTTAGTGCATATTTTTGAGTTTGTGAAAAATTGGGGTTGGTCAATTGTTTTACTAACCTTGTCATTAAAAGTAGTGTTATACCCATTAACTCGTGCCAGCTATAAATCAATGGCACGCATGAAAGCTTTAACGCCAAAAATGGCGAAGCTTAAAGAACAATATGGTGATGACAAAGCTAAATTACAACAAGCAACTATGGCGATGTATCGTGAAGAAAAGGTTAATCCAGTTGGTGGTTGTTTACCAATGCTGTTACAAATCCCTGTGTTTATTGGTTTGTATTGGGCATTGTTGGGTTCAGTTGAATTGCGTCAAGCGCATTTCTTATGGATTAATGACTTGAGTCGTCCAGATCCGTATTACATTTTGCCTGCAGTTTTAGCAGTAACGATGTTCTTACAAACTTTCTTGAACCCACCTGCTGCAGATCCAGTGCAAGCGAAGATGATGCGAATTATGCCATTGGCATTTAGTATTATGTTCTTCTTCTTCCCTGCTGGCTTGGTTGTATATTGGTTAGTAAATAATGTCTTGTCAATGGCGCAACAGTGGTATGTGAATAATCATGTGGCAGTTGATAAAAAACATGATAAGAAAAAATAAGCTTTTGCTTGATTTTAAAAGCCGCAACTTTAATTAGTTGCGGCTTTTTTATCCTATTGATACCTTTAAATACAGTGATTCAGTGGGTATTAATTGCACTTAATTAGGCTTGAATTCGGGTTTTGCCTAACGGTTAGAGTTAATTTGTGGTAAAATAGGCGACTTTGAACTTTATATTAGTCAGCGAAATGATTTTAAAATTAATCAATAATAAGATAGAGCTATGATAAAAAAACTTGTCTATAAAATTTTTGGTACGCGTAATGAGCGCTTACTTAAACAATACGCTAAAATTGTCAATCAAATTAATTTTCTTGAACCACAAGCAAGCAGCTTAGCAGATCATGAACTGCAGGCTAAAACTGCCGAATTTAAACAACGTTTTCAGGCTGGCGAAACGCTAGCTCAGTTGTTGCCAGAAGTGTTTGCGGTGTGTCGTGAAACTAGTAAGCGTGTACTTAATATGCGCCATTTTGACGTGCAGTTAATTGGTGGTATGGTTTTAAATGATAATAAAATTGCCGAAATGCGCACTGGTGAAGGTAAAACGTTGGTTGCAACCTTGCCTGCGTATTTAAATGCGATTAGCGGTGATGGTGTGCATGTGGTTACGGTTAATGATTATTTAGCCAAACGTGATGCCGAAACCGTGCGTCCATTATTTGAATTTCTAGGCTTAAGTGTTGGGGTAAATTTACCTGATATGGAACATGATGAAAAAGCCGTCGCGTATGCTTGCGATATCACGTATGGAACCAATAACGAATTCGGTTTTGATTATTTACGTGACAATATGGTTTTTGAAGCCAGTCAAAAAGTGCAACGTAAATTAGCTTTTGCCATTGTTGATGAAGTCGATTCAATTTTAATTGATGAAGCACGTACGCCATTAATTATTTCAGGTCCAGCCGAGGGTTCAGATGATTTATATCGTGCCTTAAATGCGGTTCCTCCATTATTAATTAAACAGGAACTTGAAGATAGCACGGAAGGTGATTTCTGGGTTGATGAGAAACATCATAATGTAGTTTTATCTGAAGCAGGGCATGTCCATGTTGAGCAAATTATGGCACAACTGGGTTTAATTAGTGATGGTGATAGTCTATATAATGTGCATAATATTAGTTTAATGCATCATTTAATTGCGGCATTGCGTGCGCACTATGTTTATTTTAAAGATCAACACTATGTAATTCAAGACGGTGAAGTTGTCATTGTCGATGAATTTACAGGACGCTTAATGTCGGGACGTCGTTGGTCTGATGGCTTACATCAAGCAGTTGAGGCTAAAGAAGCAGTCCAAATTCAACGTGAAAATCAAACTTTGGCATCAATCACATTCCAAAATTATTTCCGGATGTATAAAAAACTCTCTGGTATGACGGGAACTGCGGATACCGAAGCTTATGAATTTCAACAAATTTATGCGTTGGAAACGGTGGTTATTCCAACTAATAAAGTTATGGTGCGTAAAGACCATAACGATAAAATCTATATGGATGTTGAAGATAAATTCAATGCGATTATTGAAGACTTGAAGATTTGCAGTGAATTGGGACAACCGTCATTAGTAGGAACTACTTCGGTAGAAACTTCAGAATTATTATCCAATATGTTGAAAAAAGCTGGTTTAAAACATTCAGTTTTAAATGCCAAACAACATGCCAGTGAAGCTGAGATTATTGTCCAAGCTGGTTATCCTGGTAACATTACCGTAGCAACTAATATGGCTGGACGTGGAACCGATATTATTTTGGGAGGTAATCCTAAGCCAATGATTGCAGCGATTAATGCCGATGAGAGCTTAGGTGCTGAACAAAAACAAGCTAAAGTTAAACAAATTATGGACGATTGGGCCGTATTAAATCAACAAGTTTTAGCTGCGGGTGGATTATATATTATTGGTACGGAACGTCATGAATCACGTCGGGTAGATAATCAATTGCGTGGTCGGGCTGGTCGTCAAGGTGATCCTGGTGCGTCGCGCTTCTATTTGTCATTGGATGATTCGTTGTTGCGGATTTTTGGTGGCGAACGCATGCGTGGTATGATGACACGTTTAGGTATGGTTAAAGGCGAGGCGATTGAACATCGTTTGCTATCGCGTTCAATTGAATCTGCGCAACGTAAAGTTGAGGGACATAACTTTGATATTCGTAAACAATTGCTTGAATATGATGATGTGGCGAATGCGCAACGTAAAGTTATTTATTCACAACGTGATGAAGTTCTAGTTAGCCCAGATTTATCGCCAATGACCTTTAATATGATTAATGGTTGCATGGGTGAAGTGTTTGATACTTATTTGCCACCAAAAGCGATGGAAGATGCGTGGGATGTAGTTGGTTTAGAGAAAGCTTTACGCGATGAATATCGTCTGGAACTTGATCTAGCTAGCAAAATTAGCGCTAATCCAAATATAGATGAGCATGTCTTACGTGAAGAAATGGTTGAGTTTGCATTGAATTCATATCAACATAAACTTGATAATTTCAAAGCGCGAGTTAGCTTAGAAATTAGCCAATTTGTCGCAAGCATGTTACCTGAAGATCGTAGCGCGTGGAATTTAGTCGCACTGGATAATTTTGTGCTGCAAAATGGTGGTAGTAGTGAAATTATTTTTGCGGAGAAATTTGACCCACAAACGGCTGAGCACGCAGAGGTTTTAGCTGCGTTTAATCTAGTTGGTGAGCAAGTCGCAAGTTTACAAGTTACTCGTTTTGAACGTGGTGTGTTATTGCAACATCTTGATCATTATTGGCGTGAACATTTAACTCAATTAGAACAGTTGCGTCAAGGAATTGGTCTGCGTGGTTATGCACAAAAAGATCCAAAACAAGAGTATAAAAAAGAAGCTTTCAATTTATTCTCATTAATGTTAGATGCAATTAAATCTGATATTGTAAAAGTTTTATTTACTGTTCAGTTGCAAGGTTTGGATGATGTGCCAAATGATGAAGAGCTCTTTGATGATGTTGATGAACAGCAAATTAAGACGTTGCATGCTAATCAGCCATCAGCGCTGAGCGCTGCTCCAGCGCAAGCGCAAGAGCAAGCAATTAGCCGCAATTCACCATGTCCATGTGGCAGTGGTAAAAAATTCAAGCATTGCCATGGCAAATTGGATTAAGCTTTAATCTAACTCAATGATGACCCGCATTTTTTATCTGCGGGTTATTTCAATTAATTTATAAAGAGTGGCATGCCAGCATTAATTTTATTAATTATTTTAGGTATTGATTGGGCTAGTGGTTATGCGATTGCGGGCTACTGCATGACACATGGCGTAAACCCGTACGCTTATGCATTTTGGCAGTCGTTTGGTCCATTTGTATTGTTGCTATTGATTCAGACTTTACGCCGTGAGTTGTGGTTAGAAAAATCTGGCGTAATCTATGCGATTTTATGCGGCGTTTTTGGGATCGTAATCCCCAATTTACTGATTTACTTTGCAGCTACACATATTCCATCAGGGCTTTTAACGGTGCTTGCCAACGTCTCGCCGATTTTTACTTATCCTTTAGCATTGGCTTTCAAAGATGAACGCTTTTCATTTGCACGCTTAGGGTTGATTGTGATTGGTTTTATTGGCGTGGCATTGGTTGTAATTCCGAATCAGCATAATCTGAGTTTGGAACTTGGGAATGGCTGGTTGTATGTAGCGTTACTAATTCCATTGAGTTATGCGTTTAGCGCGGTGTACTTATCGCGCTTTCATCCTGGTACGGGTAGTGTTTTGAACTATGCGATGTGGATGTTGATGGTGTCAACGCTATGTGTCAGCTCGTTAGCCGTGATGAATCGTGGTTATTATGAGTTACGTTTTAATGATTTTAATTCTGGTTTAATTGTGCTAGAAATTTTGTTATCAACCTGCGGTTATGTATTATTATTTTTAATTATGAAAATGGTTGGTGCGGTTTATTATTCATTAGTGAATGCAATTGCCGCGGTCACAGGTGTTGCCTACGGTTATTTTCTTTTTGGACAACAGTTTAGTTGGTTAACATTTGTGGCAATTGCGGTGATTTTATTAGCTATTAGTGGACTTACTTATACCCAACGTCAGCGCAATTCTCAGTTAGAGGTGTAGTAAGTAGTTAATATGAAACATGAAATTACAATAATTAGAGTTGATAATGATGTCGTCATATCTACAATTAAATAACGTTTCTTTGCACCGACAAGAGAAACAACTGCTTAAGAATATAAATTTGCTCGTCGAGCCAGGTGAGTTTGTCAGTTTGGTTGGTAGTTCAGGAAGCGGCAAAAGTACCCTGTTAAAACTGTGTAGTAGTTTACTAAGCCCAAGTAGTGGAAATCTATCTTTTAAAGGTAAAGATTTTATTGCTTGTTATTTAGCCTACAAGGGATTTTTTAATCGAGAGAAACAATTAATTTAAAAATGGGAAGAATAGAATGTTGAAATTTGAAGTATTAAAAACAGATGGTCATGCGCGTTTAGGACGCATGGAGTTGAATCATGGAGTGGTGGAAACGCCAATTTTTATGCCAGTGGGTACTTATGGTGCCGTTAAAGCGATGTCGCCGTACGACTTACATCAAGCCAATGCACAAATTATTTTAGGTAACACCTTTCATTTGTGGTTACGCCCTGGGATGGACATTATTAGCAAATTTGGTGGCTTACATAAATTTAATGGCTGGGATAAACCAATTTTGACCGATTCGGGTGGTTTTCAAGTTTTTAGCTTGGGTAAATTACGCAAAATTAAAGAAGAAGGTGTCTATTTCCAAAATCCAATTGATGGCTCAAAATTATTTCTGTCACCAGAAAAATCTATGGAAATTCAAACGGTACTTAATTCAGATATTGCCATGATTTTTGATGAATGTACCCCTTATCCAGCCGATTATCAAACTGCGCGCGAGTCGATGGAAATGTCATTACGTTGGGCGGAGCGCTCACGTAAGGCCTTTGATGAATATCAAAATCCAAATGCTTTATTTGGGATTGTGCAAGGTGGAATGTATAATGACTTGCGTCAGCGTTCGCTAACTGAGTTAATGAAAATTGGTTTTGATGGCATTGCGATTGGTGGTTTATCGGTTGGTGAACCCAAAGAAGAAATGAATCGGATGTTGGATGAAATGAAAGACATGTTGCCAAAAGATAAGCCGCATTATTTAATGGGAGTTGGCACGCCTGAGGATTTGGTTTATGGGGTTAGCAAGGGTATTGATATGTTTGATTGCGTGATGCCTACCCGTAATGCTCGAAATGGCTGGTTATTCACGCGCTTTGGCGATGTGAAAATCAAAAATGCCAAATATAAAGATGATACGCGCCCTTTGGATGAGAGTTGTCGCTGCTATACTTGCCAAAATTTCTCGCGTGCATATTTGCATCATCTGTTTAAAATTGGTGAAATTTTAGGCTCACATTTAAATACGGTGCATAATATTCATTATTATTTAGAGTTAATGCAAGAAATTCGCCAAGCCATTGCCGAGGGTAAATTCAGCGAGTTTCAAATTCAATTTGCCGAAAATCGTCAGCGGTTGAAAAATGAATTAGTCTAATCTAATTAGTGCTGGGTGCTGGTCAAAGATATAAATAAATTACTTGGCTAAATCAAAGTTTAGAGTTATGTGCTTTTAGTGCGGGTGTAGTTTAAATGACATCCGCTTTTTATATTGGCAAGCTGTAGATTAAATAAAATTCAGTTTGTTTAAAATTTAGAATGGTTAAGCTAAATATAGTTATAATTATGCTATTGTGGCTAATTTTATCAAAAGGAATAGGAATGCGCGCATCAAAATATTACATTGTAACGACTAAAGAAGCTCCAAGTGAAGCTGAATTAATTAGTCATAAATTAATGCTTCGAGCTGGAATGATTAAACGTTTATCGAGTGGGATTTACACTTGGATGCCACTTGGATTGAAAATAGTTCGTAAAGTTGAACGTATTGTGCGCGAAGAGATGAATGCCATCGGAGCGTTGGAAATGTTGATGCCAGCGGTACAACCAGCTGAAATTTGGCAAGAATCTGGGCGCTGGGAATTTTATGGCAAAGAGTTATTACGGATGAAAGATCGCCATGAGCGGGAATTTTGTTTAGGTCCAACCCATGAAGAAGTGGTTGCCGATACCATTCGTAAAGACATCAAAAGCTATAAACAATTACCATTATCAGTTTATCAAATTCAAACTAAATTTCGCGATGAAGTGCGCCCACGTTTTGGCGTAATGCGTTCGCGTGAATTTGTGATGAAAGATGCTTATTCTTTCCATACCGATTTTGATTCGCTTTTAACTACTTATAATGACATGTATCAGGCTTATTGTAATATTTTTAATCGCTTAGGGCTTAAATTTCGCCCAGTTGCAGCAGATACTGGTTCAATTGGTGGGACTGGCTCGCATGAATTTCAAGTATTAGCCGATTGCGGTGAAGATGTCGTGGTCTATAGCGATGAATCAGATTATGCGGCAAATTTGGAATTAGCTGAATGTTTGCCATCGCGCTCAGCTCGTCCGCAGGCTCAGTCATCATTAACGAAAATTGCTACGCCAACGCAAAAAACCTGTGAAGAAGTTACGGAGATGTTAGGTGTTGCGTTGTCTAGTTCGGTTAAATCATTAGTTTTTGAAGGTGTTGATGATCAACCAGTGTTGTTATTAATTCGTGGTAACGATAGCTTGAACGAAGTTAAAGCTGGTAAATTAGCGCAACTTAAACAACCGTTGACTTTTGCTAGTCATGCAGCCATTAGTGATGCGTTTAATTGTCAACCTGGATTTATTGGTCCAGTGGGTTTCAATGGCGCGGTAATTGTGGATAAAGAAGTTGCATTGTTAGCTGATTTTATTTGTGGTGCTAATCAAGATGGTTATCATTTAACTGGGGTAAATTTTGGTGTCGATTGTGCGGAACCATTGGTTGCCGATTTACGTAATGTTCAAGATGGTGATTTAACTCCTGATGGCAAAGGTACGATTAAATTGTGTCGCGGTATTGAAGTTGGACATGTATTCCAATTACGCACTAAATATTCTGAGGCAATGAACGTAAGTTATTTAGATCAAAATGGTAAATCTCAATTAATGGAAATGGGTTGCTATGGAATTGGTGTTACGCGTATTCTTGGCGCGTGCATTGAGCAAAATTATGATGAGCGTGGAATCGTTTTTCCGTTAAATATGGCTCCTTTCGAAGTGGTAATTACGCCTGCCAATTATGCTAAAAGTGAGATTGTTCGGCTTGAGGTAGATAGTTTATATACTCATTTACGCGCAGTAGGGATTGATGTTTTACTTGATGATCGCAATGAACGCATCGGTTCGCTATTAGCTGATAGTGAACTATTGGGCATTCCACACCGTATTGTAGTTGGTGAGAAAACTTTAGCCGAGGGTAAAGTTGAAGTCTATAACCGTAAAACTCGTGAAACCCAATTAGTGGAGTTAGATTTGGTTGTGGCTAAATTAAAGACTTTAGTTGAGCATGAACGTAACTAAGTTTAATTTTGCGCTGTTAGTGGCATTAGCTGGATTATTGATTAATTCAGCCTATGCGGGCAATCAGCAAGAAGAAAAACTTTCCGCCGATGTGCAAACTTCCCTGCACTCGGCGATTATTAATCCAATTCAGCCGCATTTAGTTTTTTCTGATAAAGAAAAAGCCGCCGCATGGTTGTTGGATATGTCCAATCGCTTGAAAAGCGTTGCGCCTAAAGATCCTTTGGTGCAAGATGAGTTTATGCGTAAGCGACTCCTGACGACCATCCAGTATGAATCCATACGTGCTGGTTTAGATCCACAGTTGGTTTTGAGTTTAATTACCGTTGAGAGCCGTTTTAATAAATACGCGATTTCAAGTGCTGGTGCGCGTGGAATTATGCAGGTTATGCCGTTTTGGCAGCGGCAAATTGGCGCGCGTGATCAAGATTTGTTGAATGTCCAAACCAATATTCGCTTTGGATGTACTATCTTACGCCATTATTTGCAATTGGAGCATGGTGATATGTTTATGGCGCTAGGGCGCTATAACGGTAGCCGTGGACAAGCGACGTATCCTAACTTGGTTTTTGGTGCTCTGAATCGCTATTGGCAGCCTGCAACAGTTATGATGATGGCTAAAAATGGTGAGCTAAAATCAGTTAATTATTCAGTTAATTAAATCGGCTTTTTTAGATGGATGAAAATAATGGTTAGCTTTTAGCTAACCATTATTCTTTACAATTAGTGAAAGGTTGGTAGGATGGATAAATCATCAAGGATTTGTGATAGGATAATCAGTGCTCCCAAAATTAACATGACAATCTGCGGCGTAATGGTTAAGTTGCGCTTTTTATTGTACGCGTAAGCCGCTGCAACAGGAATTAACGCCGAGGCAATTTGAAACATATTAGATTGTTGATAAATTATCACAAAGGCTTTCGGGAATGACAATGCAATAATAACAGGGATTACAAATGAGATTAAAGTTGAAATTAAGCGTGATTTGGCGGTGTCTTTCCATTTTAGAGCATCAATTACAAAGGCAACTAATGCAAAACCGATTGACAAAAATGCGGTTAGCACCGTGATTGCCGCAAAGATGCCAACTAATGTTGATATAGTAGTTGGTACACCTGGCTTAGTTAATGCATAATGCATGATATCACCAATTGTTTCTAGTTTCAAAAATTCTTGACGTGATACCAGTGAGAAAATTAATAACATCCAACCAGCATAGGCTAGTGCAGGAATTACCATACCGACCAAAACGGCTTTTTTAGCTCGTGCTGGATTCCAATCATTAATCTTAAGTACGAGTGGCAAGACGCAGTGCATATACCAAATGCAAAACATAGTTGAAGCGCCAGCACCTAGATATTTCACGCCTGATGGAATGAATTCAAAAATATCTGGTTTAATTAAATTTAAGCCTAATAAAATTCCTGAAATTAAGCAAATAAATTTAACCGTAAAAATCACACCATTCATGCGGCTAATCATACCGAGTCCAACGGTAAAAGCCGGCATAAAAGCCACAAAGAAAATAATCATACCGATTTGGGATGGTAGGTTAATTCCGATTAGCGGGAGTACGGTTTTTACTAATAAGTCTCCACCTGCATTAACATAAGCTGCAGCGAGTGCACCCATTGAAAGCACGTTTAAAACGGTGGTAATCCAATAACCTTTTTTTCCAAAAAAATCTACGGCTAAAGTTGCCGCATTTACATTATGATCATCATAGCGCGCATAAACATCAATGCTCATATTCGCCATCCAATAAGCCATAATGAAAGTTAACGTAATAAAAATTAGCGTGTTAAGTAGTCCTGGTCCAGCCGCTAAAATTGGTAACGCTAACACGCCTGAGCCAATCGCAGCACCAGCCACCATGAAAGATGAGAGGAGTAGTTTCTTGAAATTATCCACAATTATTAACCTTTATAGAAGTGCAGTTATTTTACAGTTTCTAATTATACGGCTTCAGTCTTTAAATTCATAGGCGCAGCGCAACATATTTATGTGGATTTAATAGGTTATGCCATTTCATGAGCGGTTAATTTGTGCTATAATCCAGCTGTTTTATATTTGTAACAAGGGAACATAATGCTTAAATACCAACGTATTTTATTGAAATTATCTGGCGAGTCTTTAATGGGCGATTCAAGTGATTCGGTACATCCTGAGACGGTTGAGTTTATTTTAAAGCAAGTCAAAGAAGTTGTTGCTCTTGGGGTTAAAGTTGGTCTTGTCATTGGTGGTGGTAATTTTTTCCGTGGTGTGGCCGGGAGTGATAAATTAGGTATTCAACGTGTGAATGCCGATACCATGGGAATGTTGGCGACAGTCATGAATGGAATTTTGTTACGTGATTCATTTAACTCGCATGGCATCAAAGCTAAAATATTTTCTGCGTTTCCAATTGGGAGCTTTATTAAAGGTTATAATCGTGATAGCATGTTGAAGCGAATTGATAATGGTGAAGTGGTGATTTTTGTTGGCGGCACTGGGAGTCCTTATTTCACTACCGATAGTGGTGCGGCGTTACGTGGACTTGAAATGAACGCTGATTTATTAATTAAAGCCACTAAAGTTGATGGAGTATATTCGGCGGATCCTAAGAAAGATCCCAATGCAGTTAAGTATGATTCATTATCCTTTAATGATGCAATTACAAATAATCTTGGCGTAATGGACATGGCTGCGTTTGCGCTTTGTCGTGAGAATAATTTGAATATTAAAGTTTGTAGTATTTTTAAAGCGGGTAGCTTAAAGCGGATTGTTTTAGGCGAGGATGAGGGAACTTTAGTTTATTGTAGCTAAATCGGTTGCATGAAGAATGAACTAAAGGTTGTTAGTGATTTTTATAAATTTTGCTGACAGTCAAGAAGAAAATATTGTTAAATTAAAATCAATACTAAATCAGGAAATACTACAATGAATATTCATAACGATAAAATCTTAATTTTAGATTTTGGTTCACAGGTAACACAACTAATTGCACGTCGTGTGCGCGAATTTAATGTTTATTGTGAAATTCATTCTTATGATGTGAGTGATGAATTTATCCGTGAATTTGCCCCTAAAGGAATTATTCTCTCAGGTGGTCCCAATTCTGTTTATGAACAAGATACTCCAAGTGTTTCGCCAATGATTTTTGAACTAAATGTGCCGATTTTTGGAATTTGTTATGGTATGCAAACGATTGCAAAACAATTGGGTGGTGAAGTTGCTAGCTCAGGCAAACGTGAATTTGGCTATGCTGAAATCCATGGTTTAGAAAGTCCTTTATTTGCTGGGCTAAGTGATGGTATTGGCGATAATGGTAATTTTCTGCAAGTTTGGATGAGCCATGGCGATAAAGTGGTGCGTTTGCCTGCTGGGTTTGAAGTTATTGCTCAAACTGAGAGTTGTCCAATTGCGGCGATGTATCATCCACAACGCAATATTTATGCGGTACAATTTCATCCAGAAGTGACGCATACGAAGCAAGGTACGCGGATGTTGGAACATTTTGTACGCAATGTCTGTCATTGTGCGCCAACGTGGACTATGCCTAGTTATGCCGATGAAGCAATTGCCAATATTCGTCAAAAAGTTGGCAGCGATCAAGTTATTTTGGCTTTGTCTGGTGGTGTTGATAGTAGTGTTGCTGGGGTTTTAATTCATAAGGCGATTGGTGAGCAACTAATTTGTATTTTTGTTGATACAGGTTTACTGCGTTTAAATGAAGCCGACCAAGTTATGCAAAATTATGCGGAAAATCTAGATCTAAACATCATTAAAGTTGATGCGAAAGATGAATTTTATTTAGCCCTGGCTGGAGTTAGTGAGCCCGAGCAAAAACGCAAAATTATTGGTAAATTATTTGTGGATATTTTTCAACGTGAAGCCGCAAAATTAAGCAATGCTAAATGGTTGGCACAAGGTACGATTTATCCTGATGTGATTGAATCTGCTGGAAGTAAAACTAATAAAGCGCATAATATTAAATCACATCATAATGTTGGTGGTTTACCTGAATCGTTAAATTTACAATTGCTTGAACCATTACGTGAATTATTTAAAGACGAAGTCCGTAGCTTAGGAGTGTCATTAGGGATTGCACCGAAGTTAATTTATCGCCATCCATTTCCTGGACCTGGTTTGGGCGTGCGGATTTTGGGCGAAATAAAGCCTGAATACGTTACATTGCTTCAACACGCGGATAATATCTTCATTGAAGAACTCTATGCAAATGATTTATACCATAAAGTGGCTCAGGCTTTTGTGGTCTTTTTGCCAGTAAAAACTGTTGGGGTTATGGGCGATGGGCGAACTTATGATTATGCAGTATCCTTACGCGCGGTTGAAACTAGCGATTTTATGACTGCAAATGTTGCAAATCTGCCTTTTGAGTTTATTACGAAGGTTGCTAACCGAATTATCAACGAGGTTAAGGGGGTTAACCGAGTGGTTTATGATATTTCAGGCAAACCGCCTGCGACCATTGAATGGGAATAATTAGCTTAATTTAAGCATCGCGATTAACTTATAGTATAATTAACGACCTAAGTTAATCTTGGTGCTTTTTATTTCTGACCTGCTTAAAAAATCGCATAATTAAGAATTATAAAATTAGTGCAAAAATAAGCAATTTTTGAATGATTATACCTCTATGGAACCACAAAAAAAAACTGGACGAATTTGGCTTAAAGTAATTTGGCTTATTTTGGGCTTAGCTCTGGCTGGGGCGGCAATCTTAGCTATGATGATTGTTGTAACCGTGCCAAAACTTCCGAGCATGGATGAGTTGCGTAATTATCAGCCAAAATTACCATTACAAGTTTACTCTTCAGATGGTGTTTTACTTGGTCAATTTGGACAAGAGCATCGGATTTATTTGGATATTCCCAATACGCCTAAACTTCTCATTGACGCGGTATTATCAGCCGAGGACGAGCGTTTTTATGAGCATGGCGGAATTGATCTTTTGGGTATACTCCGTGCGGCAATTGGCAATCTTAGTTCTGGGCGTCTTCAATCTGGAGCCAGTACAATTACGATGCAGGTTGCGCGTAATTTTTTCCTCACCACGCAAAAAACCTTTACACGTAAATTTAATGAAATTTTGTTATCCTATAAAATTGAACATTCATTAAGTAAAGATCAAATTCTATCACTCTACCTAAATCAAATTTACCTAGGACAACGCGCATATGGTTTTGCCGAGGCGGCACAAACTTATTTTGGACGTCCAATTGATCAGTTAACTATTGCTGAGTATGCTGTTTTGGCAGGATTACCTAAAGCTCCATCGGCGTATAATCCTGTGGTTAATCCAAAACGTTCAGCAGAGCGCGAAGCGTATGTTCTAGGGCGAATGTTAAAACACGGTTATATTAATCAAGAACAGTATGATCAAGCTATCGCGCAAAAAATTGTGGTGATAAAAGGCTCAGTTAAAGATGCGACTGATTCTGGCAGCTATATTGCTGAAATGGCGCGCCAGTATCTTTATCCGACGTACGGCGATGCTATTTATACGCAGGGTTTTAAAGTTTATACCACCATTGATAGTAAATTACAACAAGCCGCGTATATGGCATTACGCAAAGGTTTATTAAATTATGACGCTTCAAATGGTTATCAAGGGGCTGAACCACGGGTTGATTTAGCCGCTAGTTCTGCTGATGCTACGTTAGATCAAACTGCGATGGGGCAATTTGATGGGATTACCGATTATGGTGATTTATTAGCCGCGATTGTATTGACGGTAAATAACGATGCGATTGATGCGATTTTGCGCAATGGTCAGCATGTTCAATTTAGTGGAAAACAACTGGATTGGGTGCGCAAATATCTTAATGCTGGCGGTGATAAAAAGATTTTACCTGGCTCGGTAATTCGAGTTTATCAAAATAATAACCAGTGGCAAATTTCGCAAATACCTCAAGTTCAAGGAGCATTAGTTTCAATTAATCCCACCAATGGTTCAATTCAAGCCTTAATGGGAGGATTTGATTACACCAATAATAATTTTAATCATGTTATGCAAGCAAGTCGCCAACCAGGCTCAAGTTTTAAACCATTTATTTATTCTTCGGCATTAGACAAAGGTTATACGACTGAAACTGTAATTGATGACAGTCCTGCTTGCTATTCTGGTGGTAATGATGGTGGTCAATGGTGTCCTAGAAATGATGATGGTAAATTTCTTGGACCAATTTCATTGCGTCAAGGCTTAACCTTATCACGAAATATGATAACAGTTAAGATATTGAATGATATCACACCACAATATGCGATTAACTATGTTAGTAAGTTTGGCTTTTCTGAGTCTCAATTTCAGCCATATTTAACCATGGCCTTAGGTGCCAATGAAGTTACCCCCATGCAGATGGCACAGGCGTATGCAGTGTTTGCCAATGGTGGGTATTTAGTTCAGCCCTACTTTATTGAAAAAATTACCGATGCGAGTGGTCGGGTTTTAGCTCAAACTGCGCCAAGTAATATTACGCAACAACAACCTGTGATTGATCCAAAAAATGCTTTCATTATGAATAGCATTTTGAAGGATGTGGCTAAATATGGAACAGGAGCGCGTGCTTGGCGTGATCTGCATCGGAGTGATGTTGCAGGTAAAACTGGAACTACCAATGATGCAAAAGATGTTTGGTTTGATGGTTATACGCCTGATTTAGTTACGGTTGCATGGGTTGGCTATGATAAACCAAAAAGTTTGGGTCGTCAATATGGTGCAACGTTAGCTTTGCCAATTTGGCTAGACTTTATGCGCGTGGCGCTGGCTAAGTACCCTGAACGTCAACTGCCGATGCCAACTGGAATTGTTAGTGAAGCTGGTGGAACGTGGAAAGGTGATACAGAATATTACTATCAAGGCAGTATTATTGGACGTCATGATGCCTCAGGCACACTGGATGCTGACAATCCAGAAGCGGTCAATGCAAGTGAACCAGTTGCGATTCCTGTTGGTGCTTCCGAGGCAAGTGCTCCAGTTACTGCCGCAGCAGCACCAGCCGCCGCGGTGGATAATTCCAGCAAAGTAAGCGATATTAATGATATAATAAAAAATATTCAAGATTAATTTTTATTTAGGGAGTTTAGATTGAAACATTATCCTCATCCGTCATTTGCTAAAGAAGGTTGGCCGTTTATTGCAATTAGCGTTGGCTTGGCCTTGCTAATTTTATGGTTGACTAATTTGATCGCAGCCTTGCCGTTTATCTTAATTGCTGCTTTTGTGGTGCAATTTTTTCGTGATCCGCCACGGACTATTCCAGAAGATGCTAATGTGATTTTGTCACCAGCCGATGGAAAAATCATTTGTATTGAACAAGCGCACGATGTTTATCAAGATGTCCAAGCCTTAAAAATTAGTGTATTTATGAATGTCTTTAATGTGCATTCTAATCGCGCACCAGTTGATGGTGAGGTTTTAGATGTGCAGTATTTTGCAGGTAAATTTGTAAATGCTGATTTTGATAAAGCTTCGACAGAAAATGAGCGTAATGCTGTAATTTTACGCATGAGTAACGGTCAACGAATTACTTTCGTTCAGGTAGCAGGCTTAATTGCGCGAAGAATTCTGTGTTATACCAAACCAGGCGAATGGTTAAAACGTGGTGAGCGTTATGGATTTATTCGTTTTGGTTCACGTGTTGATGTATATTTACCATTGAATGCTACGCCATTAGTCAGTATTGGACAGAAAGTTAAAGCTACTGAGACTATCCTCGCAAGGATTGATTAATATGGCTTATTCTAATACTCAGCGCGCGAAAGGCTCGCCGATTTATTTAGTACCCAGCATGATTACCTTAAGCTCAATGTTTTGCGGTTTTTATGCAATGGTGCAATCAATTGGTGGTGATTTTTATCATGCTGGATTAGCAATATTGTTTTCAATGATTTTGGATAGTTTAGATGGACGAGTTGCGCGAATGACGCATACGTCCTCACCATTTGGCGCTGAGTTAGATAGTTTGGCGGACATGGTTGCATTTGGTGCTGCACCAGCTATGATCGTGTTTAACTGGGGCTTGCATAGCTTTGGTAAATTAGGTTGGCTGGTGTCTTTTGTATATTGTGCCTGTGCTGGGTTAAGATTAGCGCGCTTTAATGTCATGATTGGTGTTACAGATAAGAAATTCTTTCAGGGTATGCCATCTCCATCCGCAGCAGCTTTAGTCGTTGGTTATGTTTATTTGTGTGCTGAATATCATCTTCATAACAGCATAATGATTCAGTTAGGGTTAATAGTAACCTTGATAGCTGGTTTATCGATGGTTAGTAATGTCAAATTTTATAGTTTTAAAGAAATTCATTTTCACCAAACCGCTCCGTTTCGGGCGTTGTTATTATTTTTGGGGTTTATGATCTTACTGTTTTATTATCCTGAGCTGGTTATCTACGGTTTCTTTGCGTTCTACACCATTGTTAGTTATGCTTGTTGGATATTTAGAATTGGCTATAGAAAGAATGTGAATAATCAATCGAATGAACTTTCCGCAGATTCTAAAGAGTAATAATTTGTGATTAATTGCATAAAAGTGAAGACGTATGTATAAAAAAATGAATGCAAAGGGTACGGCAAAACTTAACCTAGCAGTTGTGAATATTGATCAAGCCACAAAAACCATCTTTCTGAGCGGTAGTTGGGGTTGGATTAGTATTAATGAAAATATTCTTGCTCAATTTGCTAATCTTGAGGCTTGTGAGTGGCTAATTGATGGTCGCAAAATTGCGGAGATTGATACAACTGGGTTTCATTTTGTTCATAAAATGATCAATATCATGAGTGCGAATAGTGCTAAAGTTAGTCAAGTTTTGTTAGTTGAAGAAGATCAAAAGCTCTATGATTTAACTCAACATTTTGAATTATGTGCGAATAACACCTTAAATGAACTACCTAAGTCAAGCTTTCTATCTAGGGTTGGTGAAAGTGCACTGGATTTATGGCGAACCTGCCTACAATTAACCGCTTTTTTTGGACAGTTATGTACCACGGTTGCAACATTATTTAAACGCGATTATCCATTATATGTGCGAGGGATAGTTGACACTATTTCAACCGCGGGGATAAAGGGTGTCCTGATTAGTTCGCTATTGTGCTTTTTGATTGGGGTTAATTTAACCTATCAAATGGCACCGCAATTTGTGACTTATGGTGCAAATATTTATGTGGTAAATTTTTTGGGTATTTCTCTATTACGTGAAGTTACACCATTATTAACCGCGATTATTGTAGCTGGTCGGACCGGTTCGGCAATTGCTGCAACTATTGGTACGATGAAGGTTCAAGAAGAAATTGATGCTTTGCAGACAATGGGAATTTCACCAATGCGGCGCTTGGTTGTTCCTCAGGTTATTGGGTTAGTGATAGCCTTGCCGATTTTAACCATGTTAGCTGATGTAAGTAGTATGTTAGGTGGGATGGTGTTTTCTGGACCGTTATTAGGAATTGAGCCTAAGCTATTTTTAGTTCAATTACAATCAAGTGTTTCAATTAATAATTTCTGGGTTGGAATTGTCAAAAGCTTCTTTTTTGCTTGGATTATTGGGATGGTTGGCAGTTTTTGTGGTTTCCATGTCAAAGCGAATGCGGATAGTATTGGAATTCAAACGACACGTAGCGTGGTAATTTCAATTTGTATGATTATCTTTATTGATGCTTTATTTGCAATCTTGTTCAAAGCCTTGGGAGTTTAATTATGCGCGATAATGTTGGGCAACCAATTATTGAAATTAAGAAATTAGGCACTCAATTTAATGGTGAATGGATTCATAAAGATTTAGATTTAACGATTTATCCTAATCGAATTGTGACTATTATTGGTGCGAGTGGTTGTGGTAAAACTACCTTAATTCGTGAAATTTTAATGTTACAACCAATTAGTGCTGGGGAAATTCATCTCATGGGTGAAGAAATCTCAAAATATAACTTAGAAGATCCATATACCAAAAGAGTTTTGAGCCAGATGGCGATGATGTTTCAACAGGGAGCATTGTATAATTCGAATACGGTATTAGAAAATGTAATGTTTCCAATTTTAGAATACACGGATTTTTCTTATCAAACGGTGCGCGAGTTGGCTTATCAAAAATTGCGCTTAACTGGATTAAATGAAGTGGCATATAACAAATATCCCAAAGAGATTAGCCCAGGTATGCAAAAGCGGGTTGCGTTGGCGCGTACCTTAGCTTTAGATCCAAAAGTATTATTTCTGGATGAACCAACTGCTGGGCTTGATCCTAATAGCGCGGCGTCTTTTGATGAATTAATGTTGAATTTGCATGACCAATTAGGTTTAACCGTAATTATGATTACACATGATTTAGATTCAATTTGGCGTACGAGCCATGAAATAGTCTATTTAAGTAATAAAAAAGTTACTCTGCATGATAGTGTATTAAATGCTTCAAATCGTCCTGATATTCCAGATTTGTATCAGTATTTCAATGGTGAACGTGGAGTAGTTTCTAAAGGATATTATTCTAAACAACAGGAAAGGTGTGTTGAATGAGAAATAACAAACAGTACTTAATCGTGGGTACTTTTGTCCTAGTTGGGATAGCCATGATAGTTGGAATACTATTGTGGTTTTCTGCTTCCAATCGAAAGGCTTATGATGTTTATCGAATTACATTTAGCGAGTCAATTGATGGGATTACGACGAATTCTATGGTTAAATATAATGGCGTGGTGGTTGGTCAGGTGAAAGCGATTGAGTTAGATAATAAAGATCCACGTAATATTTATGTTGATATTAATGTTAATCAAGGTGTTACTATTACGACTGCGACTTATGCAACAATTAAGGCACAGGGTGTAACTGGAATGTCATATGTGGCTTTAATGTTAACTCCTAAAGTTGCCTTTAGCGTGGTTCCGACGCATAATAGCGAGCCATATCCACAAATTCCAGCAAAGTTATCTTTTTTATCGAGTTTGTCTGAACAAGCTCAAGGGATAACCAATAACGTTGATGATATATCGGTGCAAATTAAAGCACTTTTAAATGCGAAAAACCTCAAACATGTTGAAAATGTTTTGGCTAACCTAGATAAAGTTAGTGCTGCTGTAGCGAGTCAATCTGATAGTATAGCAAGCTCAATTGTGATGGTAGGACAAGTTTTAGGTAATGTTAATGATAATACACAACATTTAGCTGAATTATCTAAATCACTGCAACAAAATAGTGCATCATTGGATAAAGTCTTAAATACAGTCCAGAATGAAACTTTACGTAATTTTAATTCCGTTACATTACCAAATCTTAATCAAAGTATTGGAAATATAAATCTAGCAACGGCACAATTTAATGAACTGTTGAAAACAATTAACCAAAACCCTTCTGCTATCGTTCGTGGTTCAGCTCCACGCCCAGCAGGTCCTGGAGAATAAATGAAGATGAAAAATATAAAATTAAAATTATTGATGGTTGCAAGTGTATTATCTTTAGTTGCTTGTTCATTTGGTCCAGTTAAGCAACGTCCAACGGTATCGTACATGATTTATGATACGGCGGCGACTGAAAGCGTGCCGGTATGTAATAACACTTATCACAGTCAAAAAGTAATTTATATTTCACCGATGCGCACTAATGTGCCATATGATACAACCAAAATGTTCTATTCATCGAGTAAATATGAGTTAAATACCTATAGTTATAGTCAATGGGCAGCATTGCCTAGTGATTTGTTAACCCAAGCGGTGACGAAGAAGATATTAATGGCTTGTTCGTTTAAGAATATTGCGACGAGTTTAGCAATCGCTGATGCTAATTATCGCTTAGTTTCAATGTTAGTCAGCTTGCGGCAAGATGTGAATCAAGATGACAATACTGCGAGTGTCCATATGGTAATTGCATCTGAACTCATTGACTTAGAGAATAATAAAGTTATCTCAAGTAGTATTTTTAATCAACGTGTACCGAGCGCGGTGGGTCCAGCAGGATTAGTTGATGGAGTTAATCAATTAACTAATAAATATGATGCTGAGTTAATTGTATGGTTGCAACAAAATACGTAATTAGTAAAACTTCACTTTAGGGTGAAGTTTTTTATTTGCACGTTATAATAAAAATGATACTACTTTAGATTAAAAATAATATTGATACTTATGCTAAAACAACAAATTATTGAAAAAATTCAGCGTACGCCATGTACCTATAGTCGATTATGGCTAAATCAGGTTAATAAATTCGCTCAAAATATACCACGCTTAAATAAATTAGTCAGTTCGATTGAACTGTACTTAAATGATCTAATTAAGCGTCAGGAATTAATTAAGTTAACGAGAGTTAGTTATCCGAGTGAGCTTCCAGTTAGTCGTGAAGTTAATCAAATCAAACAGGTTATTCAACAGAATCAAATTACATTAATCTGTGGTGAAACTGGTTCAGGTAAAACTACCCAATTACCCAAAATTTTATTGGAACTTGGTTATGCTAATTGCGGCATAATTGGACATACTCAACCGCGACGGATAGCTGCGCGTTCGCTTGCTGCACGGATTGGTCAGGAACTTGGACAAACTCCGCAAAGTGAATTTAATTTGGTGGGTTATAAGATGCGTTTTCATGATCGCACTAGTAGCTCTACCGCGATTAAATTGATGACTGATGGGATTTTATTGCAAGAGATTCAAACTGATAAGCTACTTTTACAGTATTCGGCGCTAATTATTGATGAGGTGCATGAACGTAGCTTGAATATTGATTTTATCTTGGGTTATTTACAGCAACTGATTAAATCACGCCCAGACTTAAAAATTATTATTACTTCGGCAACCCTTGAAAATGAGAAATTGGCAAAATTTTTCGCTGGTGCTCCAATTGTAAACGTAAGTGGGAAAACGCATCCAGTGGATATTATTTATCAACCCTTGTTGGAAGATGATGACGATGCAAATTTGAATCAAGCTATTTATCAAGCCATTAGTGCTGCATTAAGTGTTGAGCGCGGTAATGGTTTGGTGTTTTTACCTGGTGAGCGTGAAATTAAGCAGTGTTTAAATTTCTTACGTAAAACCGAATTACATAACTATGAACTGCTGCCACTCTTTTCACGACAAAATAACGATGAGCAAAGTCTGATTTTTGCTGAGAGTGGGCGAATTAAAATTATTTTAGCCACGAATATTGCTGAAACCTCGTTAACCATTCCAGGAATTAAATTTGTCATTGATAGTGGAATTGCGCGAGTTAAACGCTACAGTTTACGTAATCGTGTTGAACAGTTACAGATTGAAACGATTAGCCAAGCCTCGAGTCGTCAACGTGCTGGGCGTGCTGGGCGGGTTAGCCATGGTATGTGTGTGCGCTTATTTAGTGAACAAGAATTTAATTTACGCAGTGAGTTTACGGAGCCAGAATTACTCCGCAGTAATCTAGCCAATGTAATTTTACGCTTATTAAGTTTGAACTTGGGTGAACCGAATAATTTTCCTTTTTTAGATCAACCTGAGCCGAAAGCGTTTAATGATGGATTTAGAGCTTTATTTCAGGTTGGCGCAATTAATGAAGATAATCAAATTACACTCCTTGGGCGCAAATTAGCCCAAATACCAATCGATGTTCAATTAGCGCGTATTTTATTGGCGGCAGGTGAGAAATTTGCCTGTTTAGCCGAAGCGTTAGTGGTGGTGGCGTTTCTTGCAATTCAAGACCCGCGTGATTTTCCGCTGGAACACCAACAATTAGCTCGTGAGCGACATGCTATTTGGGCTGATAAACAATCTGAATTTAATCAAATGTTAAATTTATGGCGTTGGTATCACGAACAATTGGAACACAAGAAATCGAATAAAAAATTGCTTGAAATTTGTCATAAGCAATTTGTCTCGCTATTACGTTTGCGTGAATGGCATGAGTTACATCGTCAACTCAAAGAAACTATGCTGGGTTTAGGCTACAAAGAAAATTCTCAAGCGGCGGATTATACTCGGCTGCATAGTGCGATTCTTAGTGGTTTTGTAGTTAATATTGGTCAAAAAGATTTGGTGGATAATTATTACTTGGGCACGAATGGGCGTAAGTTCTATTTACATCCGTCACTGAATGTGGACAATAATAAATGGATGGTTGCCGCTAGTCTTGTTGAAACCACGCGTTTGTATGCACGACATTGTGCACATTTTGAACCATTATGGTTAAATGGAATTGCCAATCATTTATTTAAATATACCTATAGTAATCAACATTGGGATATCAGGCGCGGTGAAGTTGTTGCGACTAAATCGGCATTATTATATGGTTTACAGATTCATCAGCAACGTGTCTCATTTGGTTTGGTTGATCCAAAGCTTGCGCAAGAAATCTTGATACGTGAAGGTTTAGTAGCGAATCAATTGAGTAAGAAATATGCTTTTATTGAACATAATTTACAGGTGATTCGTGAGCTGGAAAAACTGGAAGATAAATTGCGCACCTCCTTGGCTTTAATGGATGATGAGTTATATAGTTTTTATGCCGCTCATTTAACGCCTGAAGTAGTTGATTTGCCGAGTTTAGAGCAATTTTTGTTAGTGAAACCTGAATTACTAAAAATTAAGCAGGCAGAGTTTATTGAGCGACTGACTTCTATGCAACAATCGTTGGAATTATATCCAGACCAACTGATTATTAATGGACAAACCTTACGTTTAAAATATGTTTTTGATCATGATAGTCCTGAAGATGGTGTCGTGGTGTTTGTTGATTTAGCTAAATTAAGCTTGATTGAGAACGAACCATTTGCTTGGTTGGTGCCAGGCATGATTCGTGATAAATTAGCGTACCTAATTAAATCTTTACCCAAGTCCCAGCGCGTGCAATTTAATCCACTCCAAGATTCGATTACGGAGTTTTTAGAGCAAGCTGATCCGCAACAAAATTTATTGCTGCAATTGGTTGATTATGCCAAAATTAAGAAAAATTTAGCGCTTAATTACTTAGATTTAGTTGAATTAAAGTTGCCTACACAATTACGTTGTCATTTCCGAATTATGGACAAAAAACGCGTGATTGCTTCAGGTGATGATTTAGCCTTAATTAAATTAGAATTGGCGCCAACTTTAAGTAAAATCGTTGTTCAGCACACTAGCAAACAACAAATTAATAATTTATCTGGTTATATTCCTGAAATGAGTCAACTTTTGAGTGAAGTCAAGCTTAATGCTGGAGGCACTCAATTAGTTGGTTATTTGAGCTTAATTGTCGAAAAAGATACTAGCGTTAGTTTTGGTGTGGTTGCAGATTTAGCTAAGGCTAAATTGAGCTCGCGAAGGGGGGTAATTAGTTTAATTAAACTCCAACTTAAAGAGCAGCAAAAATATTTAGCCAGTAAAAAAGCGCCTAATTTCCCTGCTATCAGTTTTGCATTAATGGATGTTTATACTAAAGATGATTTGAGTACAAGTTGTTGTCAGTATATTCTTAATCAAGCGATTTCAGCGGCAATTGAGGATAGTTTACCAAAGAGTTTGCTTGATTTTGAACAGATGGTTGCGAGTGCTAAGCAAAATGTTACGCTTTGGAGTGTTGAATTTAATCAGTGTTTAGAGCGAATGGCTAAATTTTACTCACAAGTGAAATTGAAAATGGCTGAGCATGCTTTGGAAGATGAAGTAATCTTGCAGTTGGATGATCTAATTTATCCTGAATTTCTAAAATATACTAAATGGCAGTTTTTGGTGAATTATCCGCGTTATTTACAAGCCATGCTTAGTCGGATGGAGCGCTATTCAAAATCTACTTCACGAGATAAAGTTATATCAGAGGAAGTAAATTTTATTTATAATAAATGGTATAATTATGTGGAAGAATTGGAACAGAAGCACAAAGTTGTGAGCTCTGAATTGTATGCGTTCAAATATAAAATTGAAGAATTACGAATTTCTTTATTTGCACAAGAGCTTAAAACCTTATATCCAGTATCTTCAAAGCGGTTACTGGCTGAGTTACATCAATTATATCTTAATAATTTAATCTAGGGAGATGTCATGCGTTTATTAATTTCAAAACATAATTTAGGTAAATGGGCAGCACACTACGTAGCGAATAAAATTAATGCTTTCAAACCAACTGCAGATAAACCATTCGTATTAGGTCTGCCAACTGGCTCAACACCACTGGATATGTATAATGAATTGATTCGGCTAAATAAAGCTGGCGAAGTTAGTTTTGAGCATGTGGTAACGTTTAATATGGATGAATATGTTGGTTTGGCAGAAAGTCATCCTGAGTCATATCATTACTATATGCATCATTATTTCTTTGATCATATCAATATTCAAGCTAAGAACATTCATATTTTGAATGGTAATGCTACGGACTTAGATTTAGAATGTGAACGGTATGAAGCGGCGATTGCTGCGGTTGGTGGGATTCATTTACAGCTTGGCGGTGTTGGTGAAGATGGACATTTGGCCTTTAATGAGCCAGGTTCTTCTTTGGCGTCTAAAACACGTAGTAAAGATTTAAACATGTCAACGGTAATTGCAAATTCACGTTTCTTTGATGGCGACATTAATAAAACTCCGCGCTTGGCTTTAACTATTGGAATTGATACCGTGATGCAAGCAGAAGAAGTTCTAATTATGGTTAAAGGGCTCGCTAAAGCACCAGCTGTGTTCCAAGCAATTGAGGGCTCGGTGTCAAGTATGTGCCCGATTACAGCTTTGCAATATCATCGTAAAACTTTAATTTTATGTGATGAATTAGCCACGTATGAATTGCGTGTTAAGACGATTAAGTATTTTGAGAATATGTATGATGATTATGCGGCACATGATGCAGCAATGAAGAGTTAATTTGTTTTAGTTCTGTAATGGTTGTGATTTAGAAGTTGATTAAATCCACAGCCATTACATTTATGCTTATACAAATGTAAATATACAATCTATTTAAAAGGCATGGTATGACACAAGCAATGCGGGTAATTACTGCAAAGGCAGTTTTTGATGGTGTAAATTTATTAAGTAATAAGGCCGTTTTAATTGCGGATGGCGTAATTATTGATTTAATTGATAAAGATAAGGTTTATGATGCGACTCAAATTGAAGACTTTGGCAATAGCGTAATTAGTGCCGGGCTAATTGATTTGCAATTAAATGGTAATGGTGGCGTGTTATTTAATGATTCAATCAGTTTTGCGTCTTTAGAAACTATGCATCAGACTAATTTACGTTTTGGCACGACCTCATATTTACCAACCTTAATTACTTCGGATTTGAATGACGTTCGCACGGCACTTGACGTTACCAAAGAGTGGTTTAAGCAATATGGCAATACTCGTGGGGTAATTGGTTTACACTTAGAGGGACCTTTTTTATCTAAAGAAAAACGTGGAATTCATCCGTTAGAGTTTGTAACGTTACCTACCGATGCAATGTTGAGCGAGATTGCAAGTTATACTAAATATTTTCCGATTAAGTTAACGTTGGCACCTGAAAATTTTAAACCCGAACAAATTGCTTATTTGGTTAAACATGGTGTGATAGTCTCGGTTGGACACACTAATGCGAGTTTTGCACAAGCACAGATGGCATTTGATAATGGTGCCACTACAGTTACGCATATGTTTAATGCTATGAGTGGATTAACTGGTAGAAATCCTGGTGTAATTGGTGCAGTTTTGGCTAATTCCAGCTACTTGGGACTGATTGTTGATTTACTCCATGTAGATAAAGCCAATGTTCAACTAATGGCAAAATTAAAACCAACTACGATGTATTTAGTTACGGATGCGGTTACACCAACCGGAACCGATATGACTGAATTTGATTTTGCGGGTAAACATCTTTATGTGCGCGATGGACGCTGTGTGGATGATGCTGGAACACTTGGTGGCGCATATCTAACCATGAATGAAGCCGTGCGTAACTGTGTTAATGAATGCGGAGTTAGTTTAGAACAAACGCTAATGATGGCAACCTTAACCCCAGCTAAATTGATGGGGTTGGAGCAAGAAATTGGCAAAGTAGCTAAAGGTTACCGAGCCGAATTGATTGCACTAAATCTCGATGACTATTCGTGTAAACTAATCTAAATTTGGAATAAAGGTGGATTAAATGCCACCTTTATTTATATCTAGGCTTGAAAATGATCAAAGTAACCATATATATTGATTAAAATAAATTTTAATAAGGTTGTCTAATGAATTTAACTCCTCGTCAAATTGTTGCGGAACTCGACAAACATATTATTGGTCAACATGATGCCAAGAAAGCGGTGGCGATTGCATTGCGTAATCGTGTGCGCCGCCAAATGGTTGCTGAGCCATTGAGAAGCGAAATTACGCCAAAAAATATTCTGATGATAGGTCCAACTGGTGTGGGAAAAACAGAAATTGCTCGTCGTTTAGCCAAATTAGCTGGAGCGCCATTTATTAAGGTTGAAGCCACTAAGTTTACTGAAGTTGGTTATGTTGGCAAGGATGTTGATTCAATTATTCGTGACTTGGTTGAAGTCGCGGTAAAAGATGCACGTGAATTTGAACGTGAAAAAAATCGGGATAAGGCTAAAGTTGCCGCTGAAAATCGTATTTTAGATGTGCTGTTACCACCTGCTCGTGATACTTTTGGTGAGGCGGTTACTACCGAGGCTACGCCTGAAAATGCTACTCGCGAACGTTTCCGTGATATGCTACTTAAGGGTAAATTAGATGATAAAGAGATTGAAGTTGAAGTAACTCAAGCTAAAGCTCCTGCAGTTTTAATGGGACCGCCAGGAATGGAAGAGCTAACTAATCAATTGCAGGGGATGTTTGATGGTGCAGGTGAGGGTAAAAAACGCAAACGTAAACTGAAAGTTGCGGCTGCCTATAAATTAGTTCTGGATGAAGAAGCGGGTAAATTGGTGAATGAAGACGATTTGCGCCAATCTGCTTTACAAAATGTTGAAGAAAATGGAATTGTTTTTCTGGATGAAATTGATAAAGTTGCGGTACGCAATGGTCAAAGCAATGCGGATGTCTCACGTTCAGGCGTTCAACGCGATTTATTACCCTTAGTTGAGGGAACCACCGTATCTACTAAATATGGTATGGTTAAAACCGAACATATTTTATTTGTGGCATCTGGTGCGTTTCATGTTGCCAAGCCTTCAGATTTATTACCCGAATTACAAGGGCGTTTTCCAATTCGCGTGGAATTAAAATCTTTAACCGTAGATGATTTTAAACGAATTTTAACTGAGACGGATGCAAGTTTGACTGAACAATATCAAGCCTTATTAGCAACTGATGGGGTTAATTTGAATTTTACTAGTGATGGTATTTCTAAGATAGCAGAAATTGCTTTTAATGTCAATGAGAAAACCCAAAATATTGGTGCACGGAGGTTATATACAGTTATTGAACGCTTATTAGAAGAGCCGTTATTTGATCACGGTGAACAAACTGAGATTTTAGTGGATGAAGTCTATGTAACTGGAATACTTGGTGAAACTGCTAAGTCTGAAGACCTGTCTCACTATGTTTTGTAAAAATATTTGCTGCGTTAAAAGTTTTGTTGTATAATGCCGCAGTTGGTTTTAAATTTAATTTAAGGATAGTTATGAAAAAATTAGTTCAAGTTTTATTGTTGTCTTCAGCGTTGGTTGGTGTTGCTAGTGCTGATACTGTATTTGTAGATGGTAAAGCAGTTGATCAAAAAGTTATTGATCAAGCAATGGCACAATTGAAAAAAAATCCAATGGCTGCTCAGCAAATGGCTAACCCACAATTTAAACAAGAGATGCTACAATCAATTGGTATGCAACAAGCTATTTTAGCTGAAGGTAATGCACAAGGAATTGATAAAACTCCAGCCTATCAAGCTAAATTAACTGAAATTAAGCCAATGATTTATGCTCAAATTATGCAAGAAAAAGCTAATGCGCAACCAATTACCGATGCTCAAGTAAAAGCTAAGTATGATCAAATGAAAGCTGATGCGGCGAAACAACAACAATTTGATGTTTCACACATTTTAGTTAAAGATCAAAAAACCGCTAATGATATTGAAGCTCAGTTGAAAAAAGGTGCTAAATTTGCAGACCTAGCTAAAAAATATTCAATTGATCCAGGTTCAAAAGCTAATGGTGGTGAATTAGGTTGGTCTGATGGTTCTAACTATGTACCTGAGTTTACTGCTGCAATCAAAACTTTAAAACAAGGTCAATATACAACGACTCCAGTTAAATCTCAATTTGGTTATCATATCATTCGTTTAAATGGTGTTAAAACTGGCGGAGCTGCATTCCCAGCTTTTGACAAAGTAAAAGACCAAATTAAACAACAAATTCAAATGGAACGCACCAAAGCTTTCTTTGATGGTATTAAAGCTAAGCACAAAGTTCAAGTTAAATAATAATTAACTTTTTATTATGCTAAAATGGAGGTAAATTTATACCTCCATTTTTTATTGATTTATGGTGAAATTATGCGATTAAATAAGGGCTTCACCATCTGGGAGTTGGTTGTAGTTATGGCGATTGTGGTAATTCTGAGTCGTTTAGCTATTCCTGCTTTTTCAAACTATACTCAGCAACGCCGCAGTGAAGTAATAGCTGCGCAGCTACAGGATGTTATTCAGTATTCACGTGCTGAAGCGCTGCGTCGTGGCGTAACTATAACCATTTGCGGTGCCAATTATACCTCGAATAAAACCTTATACGGTTGTCAAAGTGGTGTAAATGTGAATAATTGGAGTGATGGTGTGCTAAGCTATATTGATAGTGATAGCAGCAGTAATTATAATACTGGTGAGCGGGTCAAAGCGGCACGTTTTGAAACTGAAGTCCTAAGCCCTGCAACGGTGAGCGCACCGAGTGCGACTTTAATGATAAATCCTGATTCTACGCTTAGTGATATTAGTGGTAATGAATCATGGGTGTTTACGATTACACAAAGTATAAATGGAGCGAGTTTAGTTTCCAAAGTTAAGTTAAACAAATTTGGGAATAGCAGTTTTTGTAAAGTTGGAGTTGCAGGATGTTAAAATCTTTCAAGTCAGCAGGCTTTTCATTAATTGAGGTCATGGTGGCAGTTGCGATAGTGAGTGGTTTAGGGATGGCAATTTATAAATTACAATTAGTCTCTTTGGCAACTAGTCAACAAACGATTACTAAACAATTAATGTTGCAATATGCAGATAATTTGGTGAATCAAATGTATGCACATGAGAATTTTGTCGTTGCAACTGGCAGTAATACAGGTTTGGGCCTAATGCCTGGCTACTCGAGTACTACATCTAACTCAGCGTATATTGAAACTAGTTATGTAAGCGCAGCCGTACCAACAAAAGATTGTAGTGTCGCTGCTGATGGTTGTAATGATAGCGAGTTGGCTAATTATCTATTAAATACTTGGAAAACCAATTTAACGACTAAAGCTAATTTGCCGAGTGCTAATATTAAAGCCATTGTGTGTAAGGATTCCGCACTTGGTGTGCCGAGCATGAGTAGTCCGAATTGTAATGGTAGCGGTACACAACTGGTGATTAAAATAGTTTGGCAACCACATAATTATGATGTTGAGTCAAGTGCTTTGGTAAGTAATAATAATTACGTGATGTTACGGGTGCCTGGGCGATGAAAAAAAATGCGGGGTTTAATTTAATTGAATTATTGGTGGCATTAACCGTTGCATCAGGGGTGCTTGCACTGATCACCAGCTCGTTTAGCCAACTGTATAGCACGTTTATCTTTAATAATAAGGTATTGAATATTAATCAAGATTTACGTTTAGCCATGCAATTACTCAAAAATGATGTGAATAATGCGGGTGTTTTTGGCAGTTTTAGTTTTCATAATCAAAGCGCCATTTCGACCTATGCGGTTTCAAGTGTGACTACACCAAGTTGCTCTAGTTCAGCGTGGTGTAATTTTGAATCAACTGGGGTTGGGCTAAAAAGCTTTACCAGTGATGTCGATGGTATTATACCTAGTGGTTATCCTGCATTAGCAAGTGGTTCTGAGATTTTACGTATTCAATATGGTGGAAGTAAAGTAGCTTATTTAGACCCTCGCGATCGGAATGGTTTGGGTTGCGATGCTCTTTATACCTGCACAATAAATAAATGTTTGACAAATTCATCGCGCTATTTGAATCGAGCTTATTTTATTAACTCTGGTATTGAATCAAATGCTTCGAGCTATATGTTAACCAGTGCTAATCGTGCGTATTTACTTAAGTTTGCTAATTCTAGTGTGTTTACGACGGCGGATGCTAATTTACTCGGTGGAGATTTACTCCTTAGTTTTCCAACTAGTTCAGGCTGCCCTGTTGCAGGCGGGGTAAGTCTTCAAATTGAGTCGTATATTGCAGGCACGGCACCAACATATAATTACACTGCGTATGAGCCTGATATGTTTAGTTTACAGTTGGTTAATTTTTATACGCGCTATTATTTTGTTTTAGCTAATAATGCTAATTATGCGGCTGGACTATATGTACGAACCCTACAATCAGATGGTAGTTTATCCGTGCCAATGCTTGTTTCGAGTAGTGTGAGTAAATTAACACTTACTTATATAGTGGATAATTCAGTTATCCTAAATAAAGCGCTGAATGACCAAGCATCACGCTTTAGTTATTGCTCAAGCGCAAATATGAATACTTCTGGCGCTACACATTGTTATAATCTATGGCAAAAAATTGTTGCAGTTAATTTAAATCTAGTCGGAAGTGGTGCTTCATCTAGCATGAGCAATGATCAAATTTCTGAATCAATGACTGAAACGGTGGGGTGGCGCTGATGAAATCTAAATCCCAAAATGGAATGATTTTAGCCATTGTTTTACTCTGTGTTTCAATTATGGTGTTAATGATTTATGTATTGAGTCAAATTGTAGTTAATCAACAAAAAGCCACCCATAATTATGCCGATATTAAACTGGCTGAAACCTATGCTAAAGCTGCCATGTTTGCTGCGGAATCGCGGGTATATTATTTTGATGCAGGGCAGTACTCCTTAGCTGGAATTAGTGCTAGTAATGATACGACTAAAAATCTGGAGTCGCCCACGGCTAGTTGCTGTAATTTGAGTAGCAGTGCGAATATTATGGTTCGGCGGCTTACGGTTCTTAAAAATATGGCTGGCTCGGTGGATTTAACTAGTCTTGGGCAAACCTGTAATAATGGAAATGCTTATAAAGGAATTTGTTATAAAGCAATTGGTTATGGAACTGCGATGGTGGCAAGTAACAGTAATTCAGATCAAGCGTGGCAACCATGGACACTAAGTAGCACTGGGGTAGTTAAACCTTGCACCAGTTATACCGCAACTAACATTCCCATGATTGATGACAGCACCTATCGCTATAGTTGGCGCTATGTGACTGGTGATAGTAGTTTATGCACAGATCCACGGATGATTGTTGAACCAATCAGTTTGGACTTTCATGGTAATTATGCGCTAAGTGGCTCACCGCTTTATGAATCGGATACGCTAACTCAGAATAATGCCGCTAAATTTACGTTGTACAAGGTGGATACCACGAGCAATTCGGTGATGATTTATTCCCCGCGGATTTATCGAATTACCGTCGTTGCATTTGGTAAAAATGGAGATACTAAGGTTACCTTGCAAGAATTAATTTTAATTAATAATTATGATAGTGATTTGCGTTTTAGTGGTGATGTGGCAACTAATTTGACGCAGCGAATTATGCGCATTTCTACGCGCTGGATCCGTTAATGATGAATGTGAGAATTGAAATGAAAGCTAAACTAGGCTTTACACTCATTGAATTATTGGTCGCACTCGGTGTAATGGCGGTACTGATGTTGCTGGCTGTACCCTCGATTCGGGAGCGTAATCAGAAAGTGAATTTGGATACTGCAGCTCAAGTTATGCTAAAAGATTCACAATTTATGGAAAAATGGTATGGGCTGAATGGGCGCTACACCAGCGATAGTGCTGGGACGACATTCCCTAGTTTACCTTATGTGATTGCACCGGAGTCGGGGATTGCGCTCTATTACATTTCGCTCAAGACGGGCAGCATGGATAGTGGTAATGGTTATATTTTACTGGCTGAGCCACTGTGCGGTACGGTTCAGGCTAGCTTAGGCTGTATTTGTATCGATCTAGATGCTAATGTAATTAAAGGCACTAACAACTCATGTAATAATAGCGGTGGCTTATGTTCGTGCATTAATAGCAGTAGTCTTTCGGCTGCCGTTCAGGCGAGAATAGCCGCGCAACAGTAAGACGAGTTTCACGATAAACTCTGATGATAACTCTCAGAGTTTATTTTGAGCTATAAACAAGCTATAGGATGTAGTTGTTTTAATGGGCTGGGGTTTCATTGGCAACAATCAAAGTCACATAACCAACGATGCTTAATTTGCGCAAGGTATTTGGCACAATAAAGTGATCGCCTTTTTTTATTTCAACTCCATTCATGTTGGCAAAGCCATCAATTACACTTACCAATAAATATGCTGCACTGAGAGTTAATTCCAAATCACCCGTAACTTCAACTTTTGCAGTTTGGAAGTATTGATTATTGGCAATTGAGGTGAAATATGCATTTGGTCCAATTTTACGTGATTCGTTTGGCGCGGTTTTTGCATGATGGGGAGCTTTAATTACGGCAAAAGCTTTGTCTAAATGTAGCTCGCGTAAATTGCCGTGATCATCGGTTCGTTCATAATCAAATAAGCGATAAGTCATATCCGAGGATTGTTGTACTTCAAGCACTAAGGTTCCTGCTCCGAGGGCATGAACTGTTCCTGGTGGGACATCAAAAAATTCACCACGTTTAACTTTGTGGGAAATTAATAATTGACTCCATTGGTTTTGAGCGACTTTTTGTTTAAACTCTTCGCTGGTTTTGGCGGTGTGACCATAAATTATTTGTGCATCCCGTGTCGCGTCTAAAATATACCAACATTCGGCTTTACCCATTTCATTTTCAACTAATTGGGCAAATTTATCATCTGGGTGGACTTGAACGCTGAGGTCTTGATTGGCATCGAGGATTTTAACCATTAATGGAAATGGGCGTTTTTTGGTGTTGGCAAATAGTTCTGGATATTCATTCCAGAGTTGTGAGAGTGGCATTCCTGCAAATTTTCCACCACGAATTAGGGTTTCACCTTGCGCATGTGCACTAATTGCCCAGCATTCGCCAGTTAAATTACTTGAAATCGGGTAGCCAAAATCAGTTTTTAATTTATTGCCACCCCAAATACGCTCTTTGAAGATGGGTTCTAGAAATATTAGTGTCATGATAGCAGCTTTCTATGTAGCGAAATATTGGTTTAATTGGGATAGTGCGTAAGTTTTTTAATGTTAAAACTATTAATTAGCGAAATTGAGGCAATTAATAAACAGACTAAGCTAATATAATGATAACTATGGGTTATTTCTAAGATTGAGCTAGTCCATAATGGCGTAATTCCTGCACCAAAGATATACGCAATATTATAGCAAACTGCGACACCTGAGTAACGAACTTGTGTTGGAAATAAATCGGCAAGTAAGGCAAAGAAGAGTCCATTGATTCCAGCTAGGAAGAAGGAAATTATAATTACCCAGAGATAAAGATTATTAATCGTAGCTAAACTAATTAGGTTAAAACTAATTCCAGCAAAAATTAAAGCCAATATTATTAGGCTGCTCTGCAGGATTGTGATCGGGTTAATATACTTAGTGAGGTAGGCAAAGAGTAATGAAGCCAGAGCCATGGTGATAGCACCCGCTGAGCTAATTCCTGCAGTTTGGCTTAATTCAAAATGAAAATAAGTTACAAATAAATTGGGCAAGAAAACATGGAAAATTGAGGTAGTTAGTGAGACAATAATTGCGAGCAAAATGCCACTGATAACTGGATAACGATAGCTGTGTAATAACTCTAGCAGTGGGATTTTAGTTTGCTGTTTTTGGCGTTGAATTTGTTGATAAGCTTCGCTTTCGCTAATGCTTTTGCGGATATAAAAGCCAATAATGGTTAACAGACTTCCAAAAATAAAGGGAATGCGCCAGCCAATCGAGAGCATAAATTCATGGGAAGTATATTCGGTTAAGAGTCGGATCGATTGTGAGCCAATGGATACCGCAAAATTTGCACCAAAAGTTAGCCATGCGCAGGCGAAAAAATAATTAGCATGTTTGAATTTTTCGGCAATATAGGTAATTGAACCAGGGACTTCACCGCCAACAGAAAAACCTTGTAAAATGCGCATAAAGATTAAAATTCCAGTTGCAAAGTAACCGATACTAGCGTAAGTTGGCATAATCCCAATCAATAATGAAGGTATTGACATGAGGAGAATTGAGATGCTAAACACGGTTTTGCGCCCATATTTATCGCCAAGGTGTCCTAAAATAATTCCGCCAATTGGACGCAATAAATAGCTAATTGCAATAGTTAGATAGGTGAACCAAATGGCTTTACTGGCGAGCTCTTTGGGGAAAAATAATTCGGCTAAAATCGGTGATAAAAACACAAAGGCGATAAAATCAAAGATTTCAAAGATGCTCCCAATGGTGGTTGCAATAATTAGCTTAAGATTTCCTGAGGTATCGTTGATGAGTGTTTTTGATGCTTGCATATTTAGAGTTGACCTTTATAATTACGCTTATCATAAAATAAGCATAATTATAGCGCAAAACCCTTCATAAATTTGGCTATTCTTGAAGTTTACTAATTGAATTAGGAAGATTATTTGCGGATAGAAAGAGTTTAATGAGCAATAAGTGATATCGGTGAGTTTTAGTTGGAAGATGGTTATCTCACTCTGTATATATTGCTCGATTTAAGTCTAATTCGCTGCAACTAGTAATTAATTTTACCTAGATCGTATAGTCGTTGTAACTCCATGTCTTGTCCTTGAGTATGTAAATTAACAACCTCATCGGTAGTTAAATAATGTTTATAGCGGTCGCAACGTAAAAACCCTTTTGAGCTCAGCGAAACCGAACTGCCAGCGACACATTCATTTAAATAATCTAGGGTTATATGACTAACATAGCCTGTATTATCTTCACAGCTTGCCGCCAATGTGCTAGAGTAAGGGTATGTGGTTACTTGATCAAAAAAATCTACACGACACGTATTTAAATACGAACCTTGTGGTATCTCAGGTTTATACTGTGCACATATTAAGGTTCCATCCCGATTTATAATATCTGATCCATTCGCACATAACTTTGGATCTAAGCTAGAGTAACCTTCACGGAGTACACCATTGTTTCCTTTACATTGTGCTGTTGTTACTATATCATCAACAGGTTGTTGCACCTCAACTGGAGTACAACTATCTAAATATTGGTAACGATTTTTAGAACAAATTAGACGATTATTTTCAAAGCGTACTTCTGCACCATCAGCACAATCATGAGCATAATCTAATTGTTGTAATTGAGCTTCTGCATTTGAGTTTTCTTTACATACTGCACTAATTACGCCGTTTACGTTATAACCATATGAGCAATAATCATGATATTGGTCAGCACCTTGAATAACCCCATTATTATTTACAATTCCTTCTTGTAAATGTAAATTCAATTTTACATTTAGCATTGACAACTGTGTTTCATTTGCTGTGTTTTTACATAGTGCAACAGTTACATCGCTTTCAGTGCCTAAGTTATTACAGGTCACTAAATAATCGCTAACTGGTGCATCGTTCATTTGCCCAACATTGCCAATTCCGCTGTTGTCAATTTGAAGCGAAGTAAGAACCCTATCTTTACCTGCGATATCTAAAGTACTGCTAATACCAAATATCGCTCCAGCACCAAATAATCCGCCAATGCTTCGATAAATTGCAATTGTTTGTGGTGATGCAACATAGCCAACTGCTCCAATTAAATCATTGAGTTTAAAGACGTCATTGTTACGAACAATTGCTTGTGTTAGTGCATCATTTGCATTATCGTTGACTTGGATTTGTGGCCTTGTTCTCGTACCAATCGCTCTTCGGTAAGTTTTAGCGAATACGCGTGCATCTTCAAGATCCTGCCGCATATTAACGATGGCATATGAGATTCTATTGATATAATAGTTGCTAACTAATAATTTTAGCTGTTTATCCGTCATCTTGGGGTATTGGCTTTGTAATCGTTGGGTTAAATAATTTACGCGATCTTGATTCGTGATTTTATCTTCTATTTTTGTCATCCGATCTTCCCAGCCTAATGTTTCTTTATTTATCATATTTATATAGTCAAGATTGGCTTTTTGGATAAATAGATTAGCACTAATTAAATCATCTCGAGCAGCGATAGATGCAGCACGAGTAGCTATGTCATTACCGATCTCTTCACCAATCGCGGCACCACCTAGTAAGCCAATGAGGTCAGCAACAATAAAGGCAGCCGTTGCACCAGTTGCCATGGAGCGTTTAGCGCCATGATTAAAAACGGCTTCACCACGGGTGTGATAGGTATCATTAGTCATATAGAAATCATTGCTATTAGCCTCAAGTAGATCTTTGTGGAGTGTAATTATTTGCTCGTGAACTGGTCCAGAGGTCGTGGTTAATTTAAAGCTTTTTGGTCCATTGGTGAAGGATTCCGCATAAATAACTTTAGTTGTATGTGGAGCAATTTCATTGGCGCTATCTAATTCGGTATCCTCTTCCCACGTATCCGTACCATTTATTTTAGAACTGCCAGTTATTGCTTGAGCAAGATAGGTATAATCACTATCATTTTGGATGACAATCGACCAGCCGAGCCCTTTTTGAGCAAGCGAGGCAAATGGAGTTGACCACGAAAAGTGCCAATTTAGTTCTTTATTTTCGGTGCTATTTTGTTGAGTGTTATCAGTATTTGTCGTACTATTTGCCATCCCCGTATTTGTTCCACCACTATTACATGCAGCAAGATTAATTGTTGTAAGTACTAGTATTAATTTGGTTAATTTGTTATTCATGTAAAATTCCTGTTAATTCTGCTTTGTGTGATTAATGATTTAAGTGTCTAATTCAAAGTTGTTTTGTTTAGCGTAAAATAATGGATCTCTTGAGGTCGTCTTTTATGTGTGTTAAAGATTACGACTAAGTTCATATTTTAGCTGTAATTTCAAAAGTGAAATACTTGCCATCTGCTTGTATTGGCGTGTAGTAATGAGCGTAGATGAATTAGCTGTATGAATGTGGTGCAAATATTTCTTATAATATCTAATAAGTAGGTTTTATGCAGGTATCATTTTGAAAGTACGTGATTATAGAGATGTTATAGCGAAATTGGAAGAGCTATTTATGGATATATAATTCTTATTTTTGCATAAATTAGAATTGAATTGTGTGGTTTAGATTGTACGTGCGCGGATAATTTGAAAAATTTTCCTGAGTCTAGGTGCGATAATTTTACTTTTGGGTGCGGGCTTATTCGCAAAAATACTGTTTAAACCTTGGAGGTAGCGATAGCCAAGCCAAAGCATCAAGGCAATAAAGATGTAATTAAATCCCCAGCCTAATTGTTGAATAAGTGGATTAATAACCCAATTATTTAAAATGAAAACCAATAAATATAAAACATAGTTATGGGCAATCCACTCTAAATGTTGCTGAACAAAGTTGTTGCTGTGGGTATATTTAACGTAGAAACTGTCAACTTTATAAAATAAAACTAAGGGAATCAGTGCGGTAATGATAAATTTTAAGGTTAAATCAAAAAAAGATTGGTCATCAAAGGTGCTCATTAGAAACACCCCAACGACACAAAACGCCATGGCAAAAACATAGACTAGTGCGAGTAAAATACGGCGTTCATAATGTAAATCTAACATATAATTCTTTATAATATTTAGTTGCTGGGCAGTGATTATAAAACATCTGGGAATATAATAGTCATTTAATTAAGACTCGCGGAATTCGATCATTGAATCCAACCAATATTTCATAATTGATGGTATTTAATTTTTCGGCTAGTTCATTTAATAAAATTTCTTGATCACCTTGGCGTCCAATTAAAACCACTTCATCGCCAACTTCTGCGTGATCCTCTGGTCCTAAATCCACCATCAACATGTCCATACAGACACTGCCGACAATTGGATATTTTTTGCCATGAATTAAAACTTGACCGAGGTTAGATAGACCACGCCTATAGCCATCGCCATAACCAATTGGCATGGTTGCAATATTGGTGATTTCTCCGGTGTGATAGCGGTGGCTATAACTAATGCCTTGACCTTGGGGCACAGTTTTGAAATATGCTATGCGCGTAATTAAGCTAAAACAGGGTGCAATTAATGCCAGTGGTCCAGTTTCAATGGCGTGCGCAGGGAAGTAGCCATAACTCATTAAGCCGGGGCGCACCATGTCAAAATAACTTTTGGGATAATAGGCAACTCCACCAGAATTGGCTAAATGACAGATTACTTCAGGTTTGCGTGAGCGGACATATTCCGCAATTTGGCTAAATAATTCAATTTGTTGCTCGGTTAAAAATGGATCTAAACCGTCACTGGCCGCGAAATGTGAATAAACGCCGATTAATTCAATTTTGGGTTGGGCGAGCACAAAATCAATTAAGGCGGTGGCGTTTGCCATGCCAACCCCAATTCGATTCATGCCCGTATCAACGCCAATGTGTACACGGCAGTTGGTATTGAGTTGTGTGCAAAATTGAGACAGTAACTCGGCTTTTTCTAACGACGCAATGGTAACTTCAAGTCGGTTGGCAACTAATTCAGGGATTTGTTCATCATCAAAAGTACCGAGAACCAAAATTGGTTTACGAATATTATGTTGAATGAGACTTTTACCTTCTTCAAGGCAGGATACGGCGAGATAATCCACATATGGTTCAGCGCTTAACGCAATCTCAAGTAAACCATGCCCGTAGCCATTGGCTTTAACAGGCAAACAGAGTTTGACCTTAGTCCCGATTTGGGCGCGAATGGCAATTAAATTTTTAATAAATTGATGAGAATTTACTTTAATTAGGGTTGGATGCATGGTTTTCAAACTTTAAAAAAGACAGTTGTTATTTAGTATAGCGTGCGACATTTAATCCTTCAATGCTAATTTCAGGCTTAGTGCCTAAAATTTCAGCGGCGAGAATTTTTGCCGACCCCAAGCACATGGTCCACCCGAGTGTTCCGTGTCCTGTGTTGAGCGATAGATTTTTAATTGAACTAACTCCGACAATTGGGGTGCTATCAGGCGTCATTGGGCGTAAGCCAGTCCAGAATGAGGCTTGTTGCAGATTACCACCATCGGGGAATAAGTCATTGATAACTTTTTCGAGGGTTTGTCGTCGGCGTGGATTGAGGGTTAGATTATATCCGGATAACTCGGCCATTCCACCAAGGCGGATTCGATCATCAAAGCGCGTAATTGCGACTTTATAGCTTTCATCTAAGATGGTTGAAACTGGAGCAGAAGCTGGATCTACAATAGGGATCGTCATTGAGTACCCCTTAACTGGGTAAACTGGAATCTCAATCCCAAGACTTAAGAGCATTTGGCGCGAAAAACAACCAAGTGCCATCACGTAATGATCGGCGGTTAGTTCTTCGATACCTAAAAACACGCGATTAATTTGATTATTTTGTTTCTCAATCTTGGTAATAGTTTTACCCATGATGAATTTCACCCCCAACGCCTTGCAATGCTCGGTTAATTTTTGGGTAAACATATTGCAATCGCCGGTTTCATCGTTGGGTAATTGCAGACCACCGCTTAAATTATGCTTAGTCTTGGCGAGTGCTGGTTCAACTTCGGCACAGCCATTCGGATCTAAAGCACGATAGCGTACGCCACATTCTTCCAATACTTCAATATCTTTAGCCATTCCATCAAGTTGTTTTTGAGTGCGGAATAATTGCAGTGTGCCACCTTGACGGTCGTCATAGCTAAGCTTTAATTCTTGGCGCAGGGCAATAAATTGATCGCGACTATATTCAGATAAGCGTAACATGCGTCCTTTGTTAATTGCATAGCTGTTATTGTTGCAATTAGATAACATTTGCGCAATCCATGCCAGCTGAAATAAACTGCCATCAGGAGATATTTTTAACGGAGCGTCGGCTTGAAAGAGCCATTTTAATCCTTTGAGTGGAATTCCTGGTGCCGCCCATGGGGTAGCATAACCTGGTGAAATTTGCCCACAGTTGGCAAAACTAGTTTCTAATGCAGTTTCATTTTGACGTTCAATAACCGTTACCTCACAGCCAGCTTTCGCTAAATACCATGCGGTAGTAACGCCAATTACACCGCCGCCCATTACTAATACTTTCATGATGACTCCTTTGATACCTTATGTTGCTATAGTTTAAAAATTAGCTTTAGTATGAAATTAGACCTTTTGCTTAATTTAAGTCTAAGTTACTCTTCACCGCGTAACTCGGTTTTTAATTTTTCGATGTTCACGGCAATGCCTTCACGGCTATCTTGATTGACTAAAAATATTTTAGTAAAAATTACACTTAATCCAAAAACTAGATAGTTATCAATTGGGAAATCAATCAGGTGCGCTTTGTGGCAATACGAGATTATGAATAAACCAATTACGTAGGCGGTGAAATACCAGCTTTTCTTGAAAGCTAAAAGTGGTTGAGAGCGCTCAAAGATTAACCAGTAAGCGAGGCAGCAGAGTAAAATTAATAGAACTAAGTAAAATAAATTGTCGGTACCTGACCAATAGACAAAGAAACTACAGGCGGCAAAACCGAGGTAGCCAAACACATTGGGGAAAGGTAATTTGAATTTGCGCTCTAATTCGGGAAATTTGTCGCGGAGTATCATTAATGCCAGGGGGCCAGAAAGGCAGCTTAGTAACGTCAACGAGGATAAAAAATTAACTAGTTGAGTCCAAGTTGGAAAGGGCAGTAAAAAACATGCACCAAGAATCATATTGATCCATAAGGCAATATAGGGTGCTGAGTGTTTGTTAATTCTAACGATAATTGATTTAGGGAAAAATTCGCGTCCAAGCCCAAATAGAATCTTGCCTGTAACCGTAGTATAAACATTCGCTGTGCCAAGTGGGGCAATAATTGCATCAATAAATAAAATGGTGTAAATATAATGCAAGCCAAATAAGCTTAATAACCCAAGGAGAGGTGCGACGCTAGTGATTAATGAAGCTTTTTCGCCAGGCAGACAGAGCATAAACATTAATGATAATGAGCTATATAAGACCCACCCGATTACGACCGGTGCAATGATAGAAAGTGGGATTGCTCGGCGTGGGTTGGCGGCACTATTGGCTAAAATTAAGCCATTTTGAAAACCAGCAAAGGCAAAAGCTAAACCAGAACTTGTAATAGCCAGTAAAATTGGCTCAAAGGATAATTTAGGCAAGGCATGGTTATTTAGTACATGGTTATGATTACCGTAAATAATAATCATGCCAATTGCGATGGATAAGGGAATAAAGATTTTCCACATGCTGACGATGGAATTAACTTTAGTTACCTTGGCTAATTGTTTGGTGTTAAACCAGGTCAAAAAGAGCATGATGCCTAAGGCAACGATTAAGCCATAACCAGATAAAACTACTCCTGTTGCGTTTTGGTGAACTAAATCTGGAAACCAGAAACCTAAATATTGGATTGCTGATTGCGCTTCTAAGGGTAGGTAAACAATATAACTAATCCATGCGAGTGAAATAAAAATAAAACCTAATGGACGTGAATGAGTTACACCCATAAAGCGCATTACACCGCCTACGATCGGTAAAATTGTGGCGACTTCAGCAAAAGCCAAGCCGATAATTAGGGTAAGTAATGCCGTGAGCGTCCATGACAGTAAAACCCCTGTACCAGCGGTTTGAAAACCATAATAAGGTGAAAATAACCAGCCACTGCCAATCATGCCGCCAGTTGATAATAAAATTAATTGTAGAGTTGAAATTTTCTTCATCAGATAATGTTCCTTTAAGAATGATAGTATTGGCTAAACCCTGAAGATAGGTATTTTTTGTACCATGTTATCTTTTTTCATCTGAGTATGTTTACTTAAGGTTCCATCAATTAGGCACATTATTGCAAACAGTATTATTGAGTTATTTTGCAGGTTTTGAATTCAATTGCGAATGGTAAAGCATTGGTTAATATTTTTCAAGTAGCAGTGCAGCATTAACCTAGTAAGTTATAAGTAGATTCTTGGTTTTTGGCGAATTTATTATACGATAGTTCTGTCATAATTATTGAGTGTTAATTAAATTTTGCTTGGCTGAGGGTGCTGGTTTTTAAAATGTAAATATTTCTAGCAATTCAGGTTTTATACTATAATACTTGCTGTAAAAATTACACCTTTGAAGGAAGATGACATGAATAATTGGGAACAAGATACGATTCAAAAAGTTTTACTCGAAACGATTAAAGAACAACGCCGTGCACGGCGCTGGCGTATTTTTTTTAGATTACTAATTGTGATTGGCGTAGCTTGGGGCTTTTGGTTGAGCTATGGCAGTAGTGAGGACGGTGATGAAACTAAAACCGGTCCACAAGTGGCGGTAGTAGATTTTAAAGGCGCAATTGATGGCGATAGTAAAAACTATGCCAATGTGATTGAAGGTGTGACCAAAGCACTTAAAGATAAAAAGACGGTGGCGGTTTTAATTCGTGCCAATTCACCAGGTGGTTCACCCGTGTATTCAGATATTTTAAATAATGAATTAACCCGCTTGCGTAAACTATATCCAACTAAACCAATTGATTTTGTGGTTGAAGAAGTCTGCGCATCGGGATGTTATTATGCAGCGGCGGCAGCGGATAAAATTTATGCCAGTCCAGCCAGTATCGTTGGTTCAATTGGGGTGATTTATACGGGATTTGGTGCCACCGAAGCAATGAAAAAACTGGGTTTGGAAAGTCGCTTGATAATTTCAGGTAAAAATAAGGCGATGGGTTTTCCTTTTGTCGCAGAAAATAAAGATCAAACGCAGATGCAACAAAAAATGTTGGATGAAGTTCATCAGCAATTTATCGACGCGGTAAAACGTGGACGTGGTAGTAAATTAGCTCAAGATCCTGATTTATTTAGTGGGCGCTATTGGCTGGGTCAAGATGCGCAAAAATTGGGCTTAATTGATGGCTATGGTACGGTGAGTAGCGTTGCGCGCGAACAATTTAAATCTGAGAACGTGGTTGATTTTACGCCAGCACAAGATACCTTGGATAAATTATCGAAAAAATTTGGGGTTGGTTTGGTTGATTCGGCAAAACAAGCTGTATTAAGTGGTGGACTGACTGGTTCAATCAATTGATGCTTATTCTCATTCTGCTACTGACGTTAGTGGCAATCTATTTTCTTGCGGTCTATGCTTATTTTAAGCGGATGACCGCAAAATATTTTACGACACTCGATCGCACCCAACATCTTCAAGATAATTTGCAACTTAAATCCGTACAACAAATCCGTGAACGCTATGCCGCGGCTGAAACGATTAATATTTTAGTTTTAACTGGTGGTGGTGTGCGCGGTTTGATTCCGTTACAGGTTTTAGCTGAATTAGAACGCCTAACGGGTAAAAAAACTGGTGAGTTATTTGACTTTATGGCTGGTACCTCAACTGGTGCGATTAACTGTGCCATTATGGCATTGGCGGATGATGCAGCAGGGCGACGCTTTTCGGCAGCAGATATTGCGCGCGATTATGTGAGCAATATTCGGCAAATGTTCTCAGCTCCGTGGTATCATAAATTTCTGACTGTCTTTGGTTTATTTGGTCCACATTATTTACCTGAGGGCAAGCTTAAAGTTTTACGCGGTTATTTTGGTGAGGCGACCTTAGCTGATTTGGCGACTAATTTATTAGTGCCAGTTTATGATTTAGTCGAGAATGCACTGCGAATCATTCGGAATTGGGAGCCAAAAGGGAATCAGCATTATACCAATTATTTATTACTCGATTTAATTCATGGCGCCTCGAATCCGCCGTTGTTATTTTTGCCACAAGCTTTTTTGGTGGGCAATAAAAAGAAAGTCTTTATTGATCCCGGGGTGGTAATTAATAACCCCGCTGAAGTGATTTTATTAAATACGTGGCTGATGTTTCCGAATAAAAAGCTTCGGATTGTGCAAATTGCCAATGGTGGGGATGATGGCATGCACTATCGCCATGCGCATATGGCTGAATTTGGCGCGTATGGTTTATTGCAATATTTATTGAATTCGCCGATAATTAGCAGTAAATTTTCTACCGATCTGGTGCTTGAATATATTAAGGAAGCTGGTGAATCATATTTAGAGGTGGATTTTGTTTATTTGGATGCCAAATGTGATCATAAATTAGCTAGTGGTGATGTCTCGGATGAGAATATGGCTAAAGTTCAACAATTTGCGACCCAAATGCTGAATGAGAATGCATCAAGGCTGGCTACATTAGCCAAGGATTTAGTTGTTTAAGCTCAGTTGGCTGAATTTTTGTGGAGAATTAGTTTAATTAACTTATTTGCAATGTGGTTTTGCTGTGCTATAATTATGTGGTCGCTTGGAGCCTATGGTGCTTTGAGTTTGGTGATAAGTTTAAAGATTAGCGGACATTAACGAGGGAGAAAGTTATTGTGAATCAGCTTCTAATTATTAAAATTTTTGTAATTGTTTTAGTCTGTTCGACGTTTACGTATTTTTTGTTAAATTTCAAATATGGTCAAGAGAAATTGACTTTGAAAGCTAAATTACAAACCGTTGTGAGTGGCTTTGTTGCCAATTTCTTCGATACTTTTGGCATTGGTAGTTTTTCGAGTTATTTTGCTTTGCGGAATTTGTTTGGCCTGCTCCCCGATAATAAGCGTTACAACGGAACGTTGGTGGTTCAAGCCACGTTACCAACCATGCTGCAATCGGTGCTTTTTTTACAATTGGTTAAGATTGATAGTTTGACTTTAATTGTATCTTGTGTTGCAATCGCGCTGGGTGGCGTCGTGTCTGGATACTTTGTTAAATACGTAACTAAAAATGCGATTTATAATGTAATGCTAATAACTTTTGTGATCACTGCCATTATTTTGATTTTGAGCAAAATGAATATGTTGAATGTCGGTGGTGAATTGAGCCAAGTGCGCGGGATTGAATTAATTGTGTTGGCTGTCGTGATGTTTTTAGCAGGATGTTTACCTGCTTTTGGGGTGGGCTATTATTCAATTGTGTTGGTAGTGATCTTTTTGTTGGGTTTATCGCCAGCTGTCGCATATCCAATTATGACAACAGCGAGTGCGGTACAAATGCCAATGACCGCCGTGCCGATGATTAAGAACCGTCAATTTTATTCACTAAGTGCAATAATTATGGCTGTAACGGGATGTCTTGCTGTATTGGTTGCGGCACCAATTATTTCTAAAATTGATGCAACGATGTTAAAATGGATTTTGTTAGTGGTACTGGTTTATAATATTTGGATGCTAATAAAAGCTAAGCTTGAATTAAAAGCTAGTGCCTAATCGCAGAATGGTTGTATAAATAAAACCTGATTGGAATTTTCAATCAGGTTTTATTATTTTAAAGTGAAGTTAAATTCATCGCGGAGTTACACTTAGGTCGTATAGGTAGTGATTATTGCCAAGCGCGTAATTTAACTAATTTGGCAAAATTTAAGCACAACCCGAGTAAAATTATTCCAGCGCCAAGGTTTAATAAGGCAAAACCAAATAGGCTATAGCCAAATTTGCTGCATAAAACATTTAGAACTTCAAGTCCACCCGCCAATACGGTGGATTGAATAATATTAAGAGTAGCAGCGCTCATGCTATTGGATTGTCCTGTTGAGGTAATCGCAATTCTAAAAATTGAACCATTAAAGATCCCAATTCCGAATGAGGCAAGGAATAAGCCTAAAATGAACACGATGTGAATTGAACTAAAAATTAATGAAATGGCTAATCCACAAATTGCAATTAGTGAACCGCGGGTAATTAATTTATAAAAACTAATTCGTCCAGCCATGAATTGAATACTGATACTACTTACGATGAAGCCGCCGAAAACCAAGGTTTGGTAAACGATATAATAACCAAAGCTTTTGCCCATGGTTTTCATAACCAAAATTGGTGCTAAACCGATCCATGTAATTAATGGTAATGAGGATACGGCGATAATTAAGCCACCTTGTAATAATGGGCGAGTGCGGATAATTTTCAGGTAAGTCTGTAAAATTTCTTTGAGCGTCATGGCTTTGCGGCTCGGTTTATTATTTGGCATGTTTTTAGCTAAACCAATCAATGAGGTGATGGCTAAAATTGCAGTAATAATAAAGACATAGCGCCAATTCGCCGCTAAAATAATTGCACTGCCAATGACTGGCCCAACTAAGGGGGCAAATATGCTGATATTTGAGACTAAAGAGCAGAGTTTTACTGCAGATTTATCATCAAATGATTCGTGAATCATGGCATAACCAATGAAAATGAAGCATAAACCAAAGCCTTGGAAGAAGCGTGCGGCTAAGAATTGATCGATGTTTAAAACAAATGGAATTATGCCACTGGCGATTAGAAAAAGTATATTACCAATTAATAAAATATTGCGTTTGCCATAACGGTCACATAACGGACCAAGAAAAATTTGTAAACTGCTGCCGCCAATGATAAATAATGAAAGTGATTTAGCAATATTTTCGACCGGGCTATTAAATTCTGTTACTACTTTGATCATGCCTGGCATAATCATATCATTTGAGATATATGCATTAAATTCATAAATTATGAAAAAAATTGCAAAAAGTATCAAGTTTCTGCGATTGTTCATCGTACCATCCAAATAAAAAGAGTCGGATTATAGCATATTGAAGCTATTGTTCTGTAATTATATGCATAACTGAATTCGGGTTAAGCTAGGAAGAGCTAATAAAAAATCCCACCGAAGTGGGATTGAAAATTAAAAACCTAATTTGGCTTTCAAATTGACATTCAATGCTTCGAGGAAGTCTTCAGTATTTAAATACTGATCGGCGGCAACTTTATTGCCATGAATGCAAACGGCTAAATCTTTGGTCATTTTACCTGATTCAACGGTTTCCACACAAACTTTTTCGAGTTTAGTACAGAAATCAATTAATTCAGCATTGTTATCTAATTTACCACGGTGAGCTAAACCACGTGACCATGCAAAAATCGATGCAATTGGATTGGTTGAGGTTTTTTTGCCCGCTTGATGATCGCGGTAATGACGAGTTACCGTACCATGTGCGGCTTCGGCTTCCATCGTTTTGCCATCTGGAGTAACTAAAACCGAAGTCATTAAACCTAATGAACCAAAACCTTGGGCAACGGTATCTGATTGAACGTCACCATCGTAGTTTTTACATGCCCACACAAAATTACCATTCCATTTAAGGGCTGAGGCAACCATATCATCAATTAAGCGATGTTCATAAGTAATTCCTGCCGCGCTAAATTTAGCTTGATAATCGGCGACATAAATTTCTTGGAAAATATCTTTAAAACGACCATCATATTGTTTTAGGATGGTATTTTTAGTTGATAAATAAAGTGGCCATTTTTTAGTTAACGCCATATTGAAGCAAGCATGGGCAAAACCGCGAATTGATTCATCGGTATTATACATTGCCATTGCTACGCCATCACCTTGATAATCATAAACTTCATGCGTTTCAGGCGTGCCATTTTCAGGGGTGTAGGTAATAGTTAATTTACCTTTGCCTTTGGTGACAAAATCAACGGCTTTATATTGATCGGCATGCGCGTGACGTCCAATAACGATTGGCGCTGTCCAATTTGGCACTAAACGCGGTACATTTTTGCAAATAATTGGTTCACGGAACACTGTGCCATCTAAAATATTACGCACGGTACCATTTGGTGATTTCCACATTTTTTTGAGGTTAAATTCTATCACCCGCGCTTCATCGGGAGTGATGGTTGCGCATTTAATACCAACATTATATTTTCTGATGGCGTGTGCTGAATCAACCGTAACTTTATCGTCGGTTAGATCGCGATTTTCCATACTTAAATCATAATATTTGATATCTAAATCCAAGTAAGGTAGAATTAATTTTTCTTTAATAAATTTCCAGATAATACGCGTCATCTCATCGCCGTCGAGTTCGACAACTGGATTGGCTACTTTAATTTTTTGCATCGATGGTATCCTTATTGAAATTGAACTAAGCTTGCAGTAACTGAATTAATTTAAAGTAATGCAAGTTTGTGTTATTTAAGCCGTCAAATTATAGCATAACTTAGTGTTTGAGGTTACCTTTATTGCCATTTGCGCTCGGTCATGCGGGCGGCAAATTTGCGGGTTAAAATTAGGCTAATGCTAGCACTAATTAAGCAACATAAAGTGAAACTAAAGCCAGAATAATCAAATTGTTTACATAGCTCATCACTAAATTGGATGCCGAGCGCGAAAAATAGCGTCTGGCTAAATGTCATCAGTGAGGCTGCCATGCTTTGTGAGAGCTTGGTATTACTCATAATAATTCGAATAATGCTCCCATTGGTGAAACCCAGTCCAATGCTATAGAAAAATAAGCCCAGCGCAATTAGTTCAATTGATGAGCTAAAGATAAAGCTAAATAACACTCCCGCAAAGGCTAGATAACAGCCACGGCGGATCAGTTGATGGAATTGCCAGCGTCCAGCGAGAAATTGCATCAAGATACTCGAGAGAGCTAATCCACCCAGCGCAATGATTTGATAAATGATATAGCTTTTATAACTCAACTGTAAATGATGGAGGATTAAATTAGGGGCTAAGCCAATCCAAATTAATAACGGCATTGCGCCCATCAAGGTACAACTTACGCCTAGCGCGTAATTTTTACTTTTGGCAATTTCAACATAATGTTTTAAAATTGGTTTTAATTCTAATTTTTTTAGTTGTGGCGTGCTTGTCGGGGTATAGCGATATAGACCACACAAGGCGATGAAACCCAGAATCCCAGTTAATGCAAAGATATAATGCCAGCTCGCATAACTTACGATAACGCCGCCAATTAATGGGCCGATTAATGGAGCCATGATGGTAACATTGCCCATAATTGCGATAACTTTGACCGCTGATTTATCATCAAATTTCTCATGGATGATAGCATAACCCATTGCGATAAATGCCATGCCGCTACCTTGGAGCCAGCGCCCAAGCATGAATTGAGAAATATTACTGCTAGCTGCGATAATAATCGTGAAAATAATGAATGAAAAACTACCGAGTAGAATAATTTGGCGTTTACCATAACGTTCCGCGAGTGGTCCAAGCCAGAGTTGAATCGCACATTCGCCAAGCATATATAGGCTAAGTGATGCTGCAACATAGCTTAGTGGCGCATGAAATTCATTTACTACCGCGAGCATGCCTGGCATGATCATGTCATTGGCGGAATAGGTGGTAAATTCATACAGTACGAAGAAGACCGCGAATAAATAAAGTTTACGCATTAATTAATCCAAATATAGGCGAGTGTCTAACGGCACATTTTTAGTTTTAAGTTTGTTGAGTTGAGTTAATTTGGCTTCTGAATGCTTGCTTTGTTGGGCGAGCTTAAACAGCGTATCCCCAGCTTCCACCACAATATAATGGCGTCCTTGAGTGTTTTTCTGAATTCGGCTGGCAAAAGTCTTGGGCTTGGCTGGGGCTTTTTTAGTTGCAGTTGTTTTACTTGCTGTGGCTACTGCTTTTTGGGCAGTCACGATTTTATTTGGTATTGACGGCGTTTTTTGCGCTGGACTGACTAGTTTAACGGCTACTGGAGCTTGGCTAGTTGGTGGAGTATTGCTAATTACAATGTTATCTGCGCTTGAGTTGCTAAGCACTGCGCTTGGTGTGGTTTTTGAGACTATATTGTTGCCATTGGAGCGTTCTAGTTTAGCCAGTTGGCTCTTGAAAGCCCCGGTTTTAGTTTTGAGAATGGACTTATTTTTGGCATTTACATTTGGGTTTTTGGCTAATCCATCATAGGCTGCAATTTTTAGGCGTAACGATTGAGGGGTGTCTTCACCTGGATATTGACTAATTGAGTAGGTTGCATGAATGAAATCTTGTTGCATAATATAGACATAACTTAAACCAAGATAGGCACTAGCGGGTTTATTCGCGCCATTAATCGCTATTTGATAACTCTCGATGGCAAGGTTTAACTTATTTTGCTGGCTTAAACAATCACCATGATCACTGGCCGTTTGTTCCCAGCCAACATTATATTGTTGACCCAATTGATAAGCCTTGGCATATTGGGTTTCGGCGCTAACATAATCTTGATTGGCGCACAAAAAATTAGCGTAACTGGTAATAACTTCAACATTGCTGGAATTTAATTTTAGGGCTTGTTGGTAATTAGTTGTAGCATTGAAGCTTTCACCGAGTTGTTGATAGGCTTGGGCTTGCAGGTAGTAAGCTTGATAATTATTTGAGTTCAATTTAAGTGCTTGAGCGGTTGACTCTAAGGCTACGCGTGGCTGGTTGGCACGTAAGTTATTCGTGGCACTCGATAAATAAGCTTGCGCGGTTGGGTTATTTGGATTAGTACTAGCGCAGCCAATTAGAGTTAAGGCTGTAATTAGAGGTAAGAATTTAAGCTGTTGTGGCATCGTGAATTACTTTAATTGAGTTATATGATAGTGTATTATAGCAAGATTGCGGGCGTTAGTCAAATTGGCTACTTGACAGGTGGTTGTTTTCTATTGTAAAATCACGTGCTTTATTGTTTAATTTTTATAGGGAAATAACACAATGGTAGTTATTCGTTTAGCTCGTGGTGGTAATAAGCACCGCCCTTATTACAGTGTTGTAGTTGCTGATTCTCGTGCGCGCCGTGATGGTCGTTTCATCGAGAAAGTTGGTTTTTACAATCCAGTTGCAGCTGCAAACGTTGAGGCAGTACGTATTGATACTACTCGTGTTGATTATTGGTCTTCAGTTGGTGCGCAAGTATCTCCTGCAGTTCAAAAATTAATTAAAAACTTAGCAGCCTAAGTTATGATACCTAACAACTTGATTGACATGGGCTATGTTACAGGTCCGTTTGGCATTCAGGGTTGGGTCAAAATAAAAGTTACTACTGAATATGATGACTCGCTGGATGATTATGAAAATATTTATCTTAAGCTGCCTGATGGTAAAGTAGTTAGCCAAACAGTTGAAAAAAGCTTCGCTCGCGATGGCTTATTTCATGCCAAATTAGCTGGTGTTGCTGATCGCGATGCAGCATTCGCACTGAAAGGTGCTACCGTTGCAGTTAGTCGGGAACAGTTTCCAGAATTAGACGAAGATGAATTTTATTGGGTGGATTTAATCGGCTTAAACGTGATTAATTTGCAAGGTGAAGCGTTAGGGATTGTTAAAGATCTAATGCAAACTGGTGCAAGCGATGTTCTGGTAATTCGGGACGCGGATCAAGAGCGTTTGGTGCCTTTTGTTGCACAATATGTTATTAAAGTTGATATGGCAAATAAACAAATTACCTTGGACTGGGGCTTGGACTATTGATCTTTAGTGTCATTTCCATTTTTCCAGAGATGTTTGCGGCAGTTAGCCAAAATGGTATAGTTGCTCGGGCATTAGCCAATAATTTGTTTCAGTTAGATACGCTCAATCCACGTGATTTTACTACCGATAATTATCGTCGCATTGATGATAAGACTTTTGGTGGTGGGCCTGGGATGGTCATGAAAATCGTGCCCTTAGAGTTAACGTTAGCACAAGCTAAATTAAATCAAGCGCAACATGGAGTTAAGCAGCCTTTGGTGGTGTATTTGTCACCGCAAGGCAAGCGTGTTGATCAAGCATTGATTAATCAATTAGCTTTAGATCAAGGCGTGATTTTTGTTTGTGGTCGCTATGAGGGAATTGACGAAAGATTTATTCAACGCAATGTTGATTTAGAAATTTCGCTAGGTGACTTTGTGGTTTCAGGTGGTGAATTACCCGCTATGCTCTTAATTGATGCTATCGTGCGGCAAATTCCCGGAGCCATGAATAGTCAGGAATCAGTAACTAATGATTCATTTATGGATGGATTGTTAGATTGTCCGCATTATACTGTTCCGCGTGATTATTGTGGTACTGAAGTTCCTGAGGTGTTATGCTCGGGAAATCATGAACAAATTAGAAAATGGCGTTTGCAACAAAGTTTATGGCGAACCTATCAACGGCGTCCAGAGCTTTTAGATGGCAGACAGTTAACAAAAGAACAATCTCGGCTACTTGATGAAATGTTAAGTAGGAACAAGATTATAGGAAAAAAATAATGAATATCATTCAAATGTTAGAGCAAGAAGAGATTGCACGTTTAAATAAAACTATCCCTGCGTTTGCACCAGGTGATACAGTTGTAGTTCAAGTTAAAGTAAAAGAGGGTACACGTGAGCGTTTACAGGCCTTTGAAGGTGTGGTAATTGCTAAACGTAACCGCGGTTTAAATTCTGCTTTCATCGTGCGTAAAGTATCGGCTGGTGAAGGTGTTGAAAGAACATTTCAAACATATTCACCATTGGTTGACTCAATTGAAGTTAAACGTCGTGGTGATGTACGTCGCGCTAAATTGTATTATTTACGTGATCGTTCAGGTAAATCTGCACGGATTAAAGAAAAATTGGTTAGAAAAGTTAAATAATAACTTTTCTAGATTGAAAAAAGCAGCCTCAGGGGCTGCTTTTTTCATGCGCTTTATAAACTGTGGATTGACTCCTGCACGAAATATTTTAAGTTATTCTTGCTCTAATTTACCATTGAGTAATTTACCTTTGAGCGAACCACCATTGCGCAAAATTACTCGGCTTGCCGCATTCGCAAAGCCAATATTGCCTTTGACTACCGAATGATCAATGATCAGTGTGACAGCTTGTGAATTGGAATTAATAATTTCACCGACAACTTTGCTGCCGTTGCTTAATTGGAGCGTGCGCCCCGCAAATTCTATTCCTTCCCCAAAATAGCTATCTGAACTAGTCAAGTTTCCGTGGACATTGACGGAGCTTTTGAAGGTCGCATCATCGCAAATCAGATCGCCACCTACGCTAGTATCATCTTTAATGGTTACTTTAGTCAGATTCGCGTTGCCAGTTACTTTTAGGTCAGTGCCAATAACTAATTTAGTTGCGGTTAGATTAGCGCCAATGGTGAGCGCTTCAAATTTGTCATTTTGTAAGATGGTGTTGCTTTCGCTAAGAGTGGCTGGTCCCATTCCGTCACCACTGGCTTCGGCAGTGGATGAAAAACCACCGATGATGGTTGCGCAGCCGCTAAGGAGGATACCGCTAATTAGGAGACCAATTAAGGTTAAAGAGCCTTTTTGCATGGGTGAATCTTTCTAAGGAATTTATTTCAAGGCTTGATTTTAACATAAGCCCTTAACGCTGCGAGATTTGATGAGTTAATTGGGGGCGTAAAAACTTGAGTAGTTAATTCGAGCGCCATAGTTTAGGTGTAAATTTGTTTATTTAGACATTCTGCCAAACGCTTAGCACTTGCCGCAAAATTTAACTCTACATCACCCAAGATTAATTCGCTTAGATTTACCACCTGTAAGCCTGCATAACCACACGGATTGATATAGCTAAATGGGGTTTTATCTAAATTAAAATTAAAACTCAAACCATGATAACTGCAGCCTTTGCGAATTTTTAGCCCTAATGAGGCAATTTTTTTGCCCGCAACATACACCCCAGGTGCATCGCGATCGCCATTGGCAAGGATGCCAAATTCTGCCAAATAGCCAATTACACCATTTTCAATTCGCGTGACTAATTCCCGAATCGAAAATTCTAAGCGCTTGATATCAATCAAAATATAAATCACAATTTGCTGTGGTCCATGATAGGTAACTTGTCCACCACGATCGCTGCGGATAATTGGAATCGAATGATCTTTAATTAAGATGTGTTCTTCTTTGCCCGCCAAACCAAGGGTGAAAACTGGATCATGTTCGACCAGCCACAGTTCATCGGGCGTAGAACTATCGCGCCATTCGGTAAATTGCTTCATTTGCTCCCAACAAGCGTGGTAGTCAATTTTGCCAATTGATTTTATGTTAGCTGGAGTCATCATAAGGTTATTTTTACCAGCGGATGATTGTGAAGCGCTTGATAAATTATGTCCAGTTGAGCTTTGGATTCCGCACGCATCATTACAGTTAATGCTACGTATTTAGCCGAGCTACTTGCCCGCGTGGTGACATTTCCCTCGGGGTCAAAATTGCTGCAATTCGCGGCGATGATTGCACACACTTCGCTGACTAATTCGGGTTGATTATAGCCCATGACTTTTAAATTGAAGTCACAAGGGAATTCCATTAATTCTTCGAGGGCTGAGGGTGGGTTATTTGGTATTGTCATTATTTTTGTCCTTTTGATGGTCATATTCTTCAATTAAATCATGATCTTGATTACGAATAAGTGATTCTTGTAAATTGGGTAAGGGTGGCAATTCATCGAGTGCTTGGACGCCTAAATCATCCAAAAATTTATGCGTGGTGGCAAGTAATTCTGGGCGCCCAGGTAATTGTTTGTGCCCAATTACTTCAATCCAGCCACGTTCAAATAAGGTTTGAATAATTAGGCTATTTACCGCAACCCCGCGTAAATTTTCAATTTCACCACGGGTAACTGGCTGGCGATAAGCGATAATAGCCAGCGTCTCCATCACTGCTCGCGAATAACGTGCGGGTTTGGTAGCATAAAGTTTATTTAAATAACTTTGATATTCTGGTTTGGAACGAAAGCGATAACCGCTGGCAACCTTGAGTAATTCAATGCCGCGTTGATTATAATCGGCACGAATTTCATCAATAATTAAGCGGATACGCTCATGGCTAATTTGATGATCAAACACTGCGGCTAATTGCTCATGGTCGATGATGTCACTGGCGCTCAGTAAACAGGCTTCAATTACGTTTTTGATGTGCGAGAGTTGTTGCATAGCTTAAACTAAATCCACGAAAATATTGCGTTGTTCATCTTGAACGATGCTAATCATGCCTTCTTTACCCAGTTCTAAAATAGCGATAAAATTTACCACGATATATTGTACCCCTAGTTGGAGTGGAAATAAGGCGTAGAAATTAGTTTTGCCAGCTTCGCGTAGCAAGCGTAAAATTTGACTCATTTGCTCACGTACTGAGAGTTCTTGTTTTTTTATATGATGTTCGTTTTGCACTTTAAGGCTGCGTAACAGCAAAGTATGCCAAGCTTTTTGCAAATCTTGCGGGTGTAGTGTAGGTAACTCCGCTTCAGTTTCCTCAATCATTACATCCACCCACAAATAATCACGATATGCTTGTGGCATCGCATTCAAATCTAAACTGGCTTGTTTAATTTGTTCATATTCAACTAAGCGACGAATTAATTCTTGACGCGGATCGAGTCCCTCATCATCTTCTTCATTCGAGCTATTAATTGGACGCGGGAGTAAAATTCGTGATTTAATTTCGAGTAAAACTGCCGCCATCAGTAAATATTCACTGGCTAATTCGATATTCAAGACTTGCATTGCATGGATATAGGTGACATATTGATTAGTGATTTTAGCAATCGGAATTTGTAAAATATCCAAATTTTGCTTACGAATCAGATATAACAACAAATCGAGCGGACCCTCAAACATATCTAAGAACACCTTGAGGGCCTCAGGTGGAATGTACAGATCATGCGGGAGATCGGTATATTCCTGTTGATTAATCAATATTTGCTGAGCGTGCATTAGTAGTATTCATTTAGAGTTAAAGTATGAATTTTAACACATTCGCCATCTGCTACCGAGGTAACTTATTTGGCAGGCTGCGGGAAATTGTGCTGCCAATAATTATAAGCGATAAGTAGATTGGCGATGATAACGATGAAAAAGAGCCACCACAGATTAATTAGCATTAATAGCAAGGTGCAGGCGATAGTAATAATTAGCATATAAGCGGCATTGAGAATATTATTAACTGCTATCACTTGTGAGAAGATTTTTAGTGGGGAAATTAATTGTAACTCGTTATAACAGGTGATCGAGTAAAATCCCGCCATAAAGCCAATGCCAAAAATTAGCCCATAATTAATTATGCCATGTAGGCTGTGGCTAAATTCAGCAACGCTTGATGTATGTGGTGTAGGCGTGTTATTTAAAAGCAGTATGAACAGAGTTAAAATTGAGATTCCAATTAGTGCGAACGGAATAAATTTTTTGTGGATAGTGCCATTAGAAATGTAGGTACATACAAGTGATCCAAGTCCAATTGCAATGGAGAACTCAATCAGCAGAATACTAAAAACTTGCGCTGAACCACCCAGATAGTGCTTGGTGAGTAATGCCATTTGAATGGTGTAAATAACGCCTAATGCCCAAAACCACGCGATTGCGTGTAAGGTATTTTTAATTTTAGGATCAGTGGTAATTTGGCGGTATAAATCCCAATTATCTTTAAATAAATTCCAATGAAACGCTACTTGAGTGCCTACGGTGGGCGTTTTTTCAAGGTTCCAGCTAAAGATTAGTCCAGCCAGAGTTGCCGAGGCTAAAATCCAGATGACGATTTGCGGCTGTGAATTTCCAATAAACCAACTTCCTATTACTTGTCCCACTAATACCGCAATAAAACTCCCAACTTCGACATAGCTGTTGGCGAGAAGTAATTTTTTGTGTTGGCTAAAGTATTGGGGCAGAATCGAATATTTGATGGGGCTAAAGAATGTTGAATGCGTGCTCATCGCGAGGATAGCAATTAACATTAACCAGATATTTTTCGACAAGATTCCACCGCACGCAACTAAAGTAATAAATACTTCGCAAAATTTAATAATCCGTATTAATTGGACTTTGTTCATTTTATCGGCTAATTTACCCGCATATGATGCAAAGAGAAAAAACGGCAAAATGAATAACAGTGTGGAAATATTAACCGTAACGCTTGATTTAAATGAGCCCAACGTAATTCCATTGAATGCAATCATCACCAGAATTGCATTTTTCAGCAAGTTGTCATTCATAACGTTGAGGAATTGAATGCTAAATAAGCCCGAGAATTTTTTGGTGTTTAACAGCGATTCATTCATGTTAGCAAATCCATAAATCAAAGACATCTTGAGTTATGTCGTGTGAACCTTCGGGTAGAAAATTAGCTGGAATGGCAAAATCATAGCCTAATTTGAGCGACATGTCTTTGAGGGCTTGATTGTCTGGAACATTGAGAAGTTTTTTGAGCTTATCCAGTTGTTTGTTGACGCCGCTTGGTGAAATAGTAAAACCAAAGCGTGAAATCCATGATGACACCTCGGTATAAGAATAATTGCGGGCGTAGAGGTAAATAACCATTTGTTGCATTTGACTAAGCTTATAATTTTGGAGTTCATCTTTATTTAGTGGGTAGCCGCTAAAACCATAGAATTTAGTCGCAAGATTGGCAAGCCGCGCAATTGTAAACGGTTTATATTGCAGATGTAAGCCAATAAAATGCTGGTCTAAATCAAAGATGGGGGTTTTATACACGATTGTGGCGGTTAATGAATCAGCTTGCTTAGAAACTTCAAGGTAAATGCGCTTTTGGTTAGTTGTAATAATTTCAGTATGTTGTTTTTTAACTTGTTTGGCAAATTTGGTATAGATCGCAAAGCACGGTGTGGAAATTTTTGTAAGTTCATGGTTTAAAATTTCATCTTGAGAAGCACTATTGGCAGCACAAAATACATTATTCACATAGATTATGCGATTATGGCTATCTAGTAATAAGCAGGGCATGCCCAAGCTATCGCTAACTAGGTTTAAACTGTCGATATATTGTTGGGTTGTGGCTTGGATGTTAACGCGGGGTAATTCTATGTGGTTTAATTTCATTTTTTACTTAACCTAAATAAATTAAATTATGTAGCTATTATACACGGTTTTATCTGGTTTGGGGTGTAAAAATTTAGCCCCCCAGCCAATGCATTTGAGGAGTGTCTTTGGTTTGACTTATGCTGTAGATTGATTGTTTTGATTAGGTATTTTATGTTTAATGGCTGTTGGCTACATTAATTCTAGCTAGGTGAATAGATTCAGTTTGAGGGGTAAATTAAGGTAAAATATAGCCATTATAAAA
>JACCDZ010143924.1_pt1 | contig 98541 bp, 94 predicted proteins | sample 7449551 | NCBI WGS metagenome assembly JACCDZ01 (sample SAMN15323452, study PRJNA562643) | freshwater metagenome | isolation source: river surface water | place: USA:Blue River Watershed | collected 2017-08-18
GACTATGGACTATGGACTATGGACTATGGACTAAAAACTAAACCGTCATCATCTTCTCAAATTGAGAAAGACGGGCATTTAGTTCATCGTGAGTTACACTTTGTAAGCGTTCGGTGCCGAATTTCTCCACGCAGAAGCTAGCGAGTGCACTGCCGTAAACTACGGCTTTCTTCATTGATTCGAAATCTGTGGCTCCTTTGCTGGCTAAATATCCCACGAAACCACCAGCAAACGTATCACCAGCCCCCGTAGGATCAAAAACTTCTTCTAGAGGCAAGGCTGGACAGAAAAACACTTGATCGTCAGTACCGAACAATAACGCGCCGTGTTCGCCTTTTTTGATGATCAGCGTTTGAGGACCCATTGCTTGAATGATTCTGGCAGCTTTTCTCAAACTATATTCACCAGATAGTTGGCGTGCTTCTTCATCGTTGATGGTTAGAACATCTACTTTAGCTATAACTTCTTTTAGCTCGTCAAGAGCAATATCCATCCAAAAGTTCATGGTATCCATGACAACCAACTTGGGCTTTTGAGAAATTCTTTCGATAGTTTTTAACTGTACTTGGGGACTTAAATTCCCCAACATCACGAAATGGGGTGCACTTTGACTTTCGGGAATGATGGGATCAAAATCTCCTAAAACATTGAGTTCAGTAGTAATGGTATCGCGGCTATTCATATCGAGGTGATATTTTCCGTGCCAAAAGAAAGATTTCTCACCTTTTTTAATTTGAAGTCCATCGGTATTCACTCCTCTTTGGTTGAGGGTTTCCACAAAATCGAAATCAAAATCTTCACCTACCACAGCTACCAAACCCACCTGATCATGAAGGAGGGAAGTGGCCAAAGAGATGTAAGAAGCGGCCCCACCCACAATTTTTCCGGTTGAACCGAAGGGGGTATCAATAGCGTCAAATGCAACAGAACCAATAACTAAGAGACTCATTTGAAATTTTTTTATAATTTTTTTTGCAAAGGTATTGAAATTTAGCTCAAGATTGCATTAAATTTGCACTCCCGTTAGGGGAATAACAGACTCCTCGATAGCTCAGCTGGTTAGAGCAATTGACTGTTAATCAATAGGTCGCTGGTTCGAGTCCAGCTCGGGGAGCAACACTAGACAAGGCGACAGAAATGTCGCCTTTTTTTATGCCTGATTCTTGGAAACCCTTGATATCACTGAGGATTAGAGAAGCCAAAATACTCTGATAGGTAGTTCGAAAATATCATACAATTTTATAACTTGCGTGAGTTAAGAATGAATTAAACCTGAGAAATGAGTAAATTGAAACTAATAAATAGACTGAAAAGAACGTATGCCATGGAAAGATCGCATGCCTTTATTACTTTCCCTGCTATTGCGGTTTATGTGCTGTTCACAAACTCTCCAATTGATGTTGTTTTTCTTTTATACGGACTGGCTCTCTGTATTTTCATCTTGTTTCAAGGGCAACATTATTTTAAATTGAAACTGCATAGTTTAAAAGGAGTAACTATTGACCAAAAATCTAATCTTTTGTTTTTTAAAAAATCCAAAATACTAAATCTGCTTTTTATTAGCTTAATCCCTTTCGTATTTATTCTTCAGATTTTCCTTAATAATTGGACTGTAAAAACTAATAATTTGAATTATTGGGCCATTGCGGTCAACGTATTTGGCATTCTTGAACATATAAATTACTACTATAGACAGCTAATGATTGACAATACATCCGATCTTAACTACATATTTAGAAACAGAAAACTAAAAGTTGCAAGCTTATCAAAGGACTTATTGGAAAATAAAATATAAAAACTAGCCACTGTCATAATGAGGTCTGAGATTATTTTCCATGGTTACCAAAATCAAAAATGAGTTTTAATCAAAGTTCTGGCAACAATTAGTGCATCATGCTAAGACTTGTTATTAAATAGTTAAGAGTCGCATAGACTCTCAATTCATCCCAAAATTGGTTCGAGAATAGCCCCGTTTGGGGAGCAAAAAATAGAAAGCCTCACAGAAATGTGGGGCTTTTTTGTTTTGGAATCACAGTTAATTCTTATATCTTCGTTAGATACGTCAATTTCCAACCGCAAGCTATTATGTACCGAGAAATTGAAATAGACAAAGAAAACCTAACCATCATGGGAGTCAAGTTTTCTAGTATAGAAGCATTGGAAATTACTGCAAATGCAATTGGCAGCAATATGTTTGAAGGTTTTGAACCTACCAAAGAGTTGCTACAACTCTATGTTGATTGGAAATTCGGTACTGTATCAGAATCAAGTTTCTTGAAAGCATTGTATGCAAATTCCAAATAATCAGTATCGATATGTTGACCCTATCAACCAATATGTACAGCAAAATTGGGTTTTACGCAATCTTGCCAATATTGAGGATGAAAAAGTCCTATTGGCCTATGAGCGCTTTAAGGTTTATAATTGTATAGTTTAAGCCATAATTAATGAATGACCTTGATGAAATAAAAAACTTCGGTCCATATATGGTCAAAATAATGAACCTTATTGAAATATATTCTAGAAAAGAACTGATAGAATCAGATTACAGAACTATCAAGAAGAAATTAGAAAGATCCGGAGTAGTTCCACACATTAATATATTTTACTCTATTGAAATGGGATTGCAAGGTAAGAGTTGGAATGAAATCACCCCTCTTGAAAAGGATGAAATTAAAAAAATCCTTAAAAAACTACCATGATTCAATTTTTTAAAAATTGCAGGAAGTTCAACCCTTTAATTTTCTAATCATCATATACTCAATCATCGGTTGATGGTTGTATTTTTGATCAATTAGAGGAGCATATAAAAGTAAAAGGATTATACTTGTATAGTGTAACCCTTTTTTGTTTTTGGGAAAGAAATCTCACTTTCTGCCAAGTAGAAGTTAAGCAATAAAGAATCTTCTTGTTTTTTTAGGAATTTTAGGAATGGGAATGAATGTAAATGCTCAAAAAAATAAGCCAGTTGCTAAAGTTGAGTCTGTTATCATTGATTATAATGGCAGAAAGGTTAAGGCCAAAAAACTAACTGTCCATTGTGAGATTCCAATGGGGATTGATACTGCTTGGGAGAATGTCAAAACCCCGGCTTTATTGGAATTTGTGGCAAAGGGGATGATAAAATTCAAATCAGTGGGTGAAGATTTTCCTAAGAAATGGGAAGTTGGAAAAACCTACGGGGCTAAAATGCGTGTTTTTGGATTTATACCTTTCGGCGGGGTACACTACTTATCAATAAAGAAAATTGACAACGAAAATTATACTATATCTACCAATGAATGGGATAAGGGTGCAAAAGTTTGGAATCACGAAGTAATGATGAGAGAATTAGGTAATGGTAGCATTTATTACGAGGACGCAATAACAATTTACGGGGAAATAATGACCGGATTGATAACCTCTTTTGCAAAGAAATTTTATAAACACCGTCAAAAACGTTGGCAGATTGTAGCGTCCAATAATCTTATATTCGGGGAATAATTAATCAGCTTCTGCTTTAGCACTTTAGAGTTAAAATAAAATCTTTTAAATAATTCGCATGAAAATCCATACTACAATGCCCAATCGATTAAAGCCGTTCTTTCGTGACGAATTGGAAATCGCGCATAACTTTTTTTCAAATAATGATTTCAGGACAAGCTGGCACCACTTAGAGAGGGCGCATATTCTTGGTCAACCCTATCCCTATCATCATACCCTGGTTCATTGGAAGATGTTAATTTTCGGGATTAAGATTAAAGACCTTAGAGAGATAATTGGGCAAATACCTCGTTTACTTGTCGGTGGTGTAAAGTCGTTTGTTGGCGAAATTCCTGTTGGCAATACGGGAGGTGCCAACGTACCTCCATTAAAACCAATGGAGATACCGGCCGATTTGAAATCTATTATTGAAGAGAATAAATAACCAATTATTACCTCCTGCAAATTGACAAGAAGACTAACTCTTTGATTTCGTTATAGTTAGTAACTCAATCATCTTATAATAGCTGCATCTTTCGTCAATAAGGGGAGCCAAAAGAAAGCCATCATTTCTGATGGCTTTTTTGTTTAAATTTGCTTAAACCGAATTATGTCTAATTCAAAAGTATATTGCAAAACAGACATTCTAAACTCCGTTGCTGAGGCTAAAGATGCATTTGCACAATACGGGGTAAAATCAATAGGATTGTTCGGTTCGTTTGTAAAAGACTCAGTAAATGAAAATAGCGATGTGGACTTACTGGTAGATTTCATACCTGAAAAGAAGTCATTCGATAATTTCATGGATTTGGCATTTTACCTAGAAGAATTATTTGGTAGAAAGGTAGAAATCGTCACCCCGCAATCTTTAAGTAAACATATCGGGCCACATATTTTGAAGGAGGTAGAAAATGTCTATCAATCCTGATATTGAGTTAATCAAACACATTCTTGAAGAAACTTCATTCATCTTAAATCATAATACTGAATTAAGTCGAGAAGAGTACTAACGGATGAAGTACTCTGCAGAGCTTCAATTAGGTGTCTTGAAATTATTGGTGAAGCGACCAAAAAACTATCAGACGAATTCAAAAAAAATCACCCGGGCATTGAATGGAAAAAGATTGCTGGCACCAGAGACAAATTGATACATGATTATTACGGTATTGACTATGATATTGTTTGGGATATCATCAGTTTGAAAATCAAAGTACTAAATCAGTATCTCATTGACTTAAAATAACAGAATCCCAGTTAATCACGAATTGAACTTTCTTATAATCACAAAATCAATCATCTGTTGATGGTTGTATTTTGGAAATTAAATTATTTACAAAACCACTTTATTGATGTGTTAGTAAACAATTCATTTAATCAGTGTGATTTTAAAAATAGATTAAATTCCTTCTGGGCATTAGAATCTTGAAACAGCGATTCATGGCCTTTTTGAGGCACCTCAACAAACTGTCTTTTGTTGCAATTCGTGCAATTCAAAACTTCTTGTTTAAATGTGGGCCAAGAATATAATTGAATTGGCGAATCACCTAAACCTTGAATAAATAAAATATCCTACGATCCAATTATGAAATAGTTTAAATCATCGTAAATTGAAATCCAATAGCGACGAATAAAAAGAATCGCAATGTCTAAAATTGGATAGTGAAAGTGACCGTATCTTGTTTCAATGTGGGGGAAAGAGGATTTAAAAAGGTGTAAACATGAAAGTATGCCCCTCTTTTATTCCTGCATTTAACATCTATCATTAATTACGTCATCTTTAAACTGAAGCAATTGCTTTTTCATTTCTTTAATCTCCTTCATCTTTTGTTCCAATGAAACAAGTTTGTCATTTAAAATATAGAGCTTTTGCTCCTTAGAGTATTTCTGATTGTACCAAGCGTCAATAATTTGACCTATTTCCTTAATGGTAAATCCAACCGACTTTGCATCACTTATGAATTCAAGTTTTTCAACCGTTACGTCATCGTAATGAAGATAATTATTGGATTTAACTGATTCGTCTTGCTTGCCTTCTATTAATCCCGACTTTTCATAAAAACGAATAGTATGAGCAGAAATACCAGTTTTCTTTGATAACTCATTTATTAACATGTGTCAAAGGTACAGTGTTGAAAAATAAATATCAACCTTAGACCATACTCTAATGTTGATGGTTTAAATATTGCCGTTTAGCTTTGTCCTAATTAAACCAAAAGAAATAATGAAACAGACAGTATTAATCACCGGAACTTCCAGTGGAATTGGGAAAGCAGTTGCATTTGAGTTTGCTAAAATGGGTTGGAACGTTATCGCTACCCAAAGAAATCCAGAAAAAGAAACTGATTTCAATCATTTGCCCAATGTGAAAATTCTTAAAATGGATGTCACAGATTTAGAAAGCATTCAAAATGTCATGTTACAAGTACAACAAGATTTCGGAAAGATTGATGTTGTAGTAAACAATGCTGGCTTTGGTGTTGATGGTGCTTTTGAAGCTATGTCTGATGAAATTATCGAAAAACAATTCAACACCAATGTATTTGGCTTGATGCGTGTAACTAGAGAAGCAATTAAATACATGCGACCAAACGGTGGAGGAATAATCATTCAAATTTCAAGTATGGGCGGTAAAATCACATTTCCATTATACAGCATTTACCACGCGACAAAATTCGCAGTAGAAGGATTTACAGAATCACTGCATTATGAGTTGGCTCAGTTCAATATAAAAATGAAACTCATCGAGCCAGGTCCTATTGTTACAGATTTCTATGGTAGAAGTCGCTTATTCATTAAACCCACAGATACTAATCAATATGATGTCTTTATTCAAAAATTTAATGATGCAGCCGTAAAAGTCATGAAAGATGCTGAAGGCCCTGAAGTAGTTTCAAAAATTATTTACAAATCTGCAACCGACAATAGTAATAAAATGAGATACTCTGTGGGTAAACCAGGACCCATGCTGTTAATGCTTAGAAAATTACTATCTGACAAACTCTACTTTTTAATGGTGAAAAAAAGTTACAACTTATAAATAAGGATCAATAGAAATACATAAGAATGAAGCATTTGATTTTCTCATCACTATCTAGTCCCTCTGAGAATTGAATCACAACTTTACTCAATTTATGCAGCAGTGGAAGAGCCACCTGAAACTATGACTTATACTTGTAGACAATAACGCTTTTTTAATTTGATATGAAACCAAAAGAGATACTCCAAAAGTGGGTTGAATTATTCAACCCATACGACTATGAGAATTTAAGTGAATTGTATTCAGCGGATTGTACAATTCATCAAACGCCAATTGGAATCATAAACGGAAAGGAAAACATTAAAAATATGTTCAGGAACGAATTTGAACAATTTGAGATGGTTTGTATTGTTGAGAACATTTTTGAAGATGGAAATGTCGGTATGCTCGAGTGGAAAGACCCCAAAGGTCTTAGAGGATGTGGATTTTTTTGGATTGAAAACGATAAAATAATTTATCAAAGAGGGTATTGGGATAAACTATCATTCATGGAGCAACAGAAGTCACTTTGATGCATCTTTCAATTCAGAAATTACCAATTTTGACATTTTCATCATGACTGATGAAACCGATCCAACCGTCTTCGGATTCGACATTAATTCCCCCAAAACAGTAGGGACTATTTGCCATGACACGCCGTATTTGTCTTCCAACCACCCACATTGACCTGCTCTACCCTCTTTGGTAAAATAACTCCAATATTTGTCTAATTCGTCTTGGTTTTCAACAGTCAAAACTAGAGAAATTTTCTCGTTGAATTTCATCTCAGGAACCGCGTGTGTTAGACCCATGATTCGAACGCCTGCTATTTCAAATACAACAGCAATCGGACTTTCTGAAACCAATTTAAAATCTTCAAATACGTTCTGATAATAGGACGGCATTTCTAGCGCACTGTTATCCCAAAGACAAACAGAAAAAGATGTGGACATGACGCAAATGTAAATATGAAAATCGATTGATTTCCTTTAAAACTCAAACTGAAAATTCAAATTATTTCGTCTGCAACAAATAAAAATAATTCGTATTTTATGTCCAAATGATTACAATGACAACAATTATCAAATAACTATTTTTATTAATTTAGTTTTAATATTTAATATGTAAAATTATGACTAATAAATTACTAAAGAGCAAAAAATGGTTTTTAATTTGGCTCACAGGATTCATTCATTTAACTATATTTTCACAAACTCCAAAAGGCTCTATAATTAGTGGAACAAATGCTGGTGAATACAACGGAAAGCTTGTTTGTATGCCTGATGCCAATACGATTGCAATTAAGAAATCAAAACGCGTGAGCTTTTACACATTTGACGGTTTCGATTGGATATCAAAACGAAAGGATATCGGAAACGATACCTCAAACGACGGAACTGGATACTCCATCAGTATGCCCGACCCAAATACTATTGCCATTGGAGATCCGTACAATAGTGAAAAAGCAAACCGAGCTGGTCAAGTAAGAGTCTTCGTTTGGAAAGATACAATTTGGGTGCAAAAAGGGTCTGACATCAATGGCGAAGCCCTTGGTGATTGGAGTGGAAGATCAGTTAGCATGCCCGATGCGAATACCATTGCAATCGGAGCACCTCAAAATAACGGAACGGCTAGTGATGCTGGTCATGCGAGAGTGTACACTTGGAAAGATTCTATTTGGGTACAAAAAGGTCCTGATATTGATGGAGAAGCCAGTGGGGACCGAAGCGGTGAATGTGTCAGCATGCCCGACTCAAATACCATTGCAATCGGAGGACCTATGAATCGAGGCAATGGTTTTGAATCAGGTCATACTCGCATCTATACATGGAACGGATCAAGTTGGGTGCAAAAAGGAACTGACATTGATGGAGAAAGCGAAGGAGATAATAGTGGATGGACAATTTGCATGCCTGACCCTAAAACTATTGCTATTGGAGCCTATCTGAATGATGGATCTGCGAATGCGTCTGGACATACTCGAGTGTATGTTTGGAATGATACAAATTGGCTTCAAAAAGGCTTAGACATTGATGGCGAAGGTGAACTTGACCTATCTGGAGGATCTCTCAGTATGCCTGATTCAAATACCGTCGCTATTGGCGCACATTTAAATGACAACATCGGAACTGACGCTGGCCATACTCGGGTTTATGCATGGAATGGCTCAAGTTGGGTGCAAAAAGGAATGGATATCGATGGACTTACAAGTGGTGAAAATTCCGGTTATTCTGTATCCATGCCAGATGCCAATACGCTAGCGATTGGAACGCCTAACTGCGGAATTAATGGCAAAAATTCTGGACAAACAAGAATTTACAACTTAAACAATGCCCGTATTACTGGAAACACGTTCAATAAAAACATCAAGCTTTATCCTAACCCAACCAATGGTGAAGTCAACATAGAATTAAATAATGAATATAGGAATATTTCTTTAGTTGTGAGAAATTCTATAGGTCAAGAATTATTTAAAAGTTCTTACAGGCAAACGAATAAAATCAACATACATATTGAAGGTGATCCTGGATTCTATATCTTAGAATTAAAATCAGATAATAATACCATGTCAATGAAAATTACAAAGAATTAACTCTGATTAGGGACATTAACAACTTTAAATATGATATAACAAAAAAACCTCACATCTCTGTGAGGTTTTTATATTACAAAACAATTTTAATTATTGCATTGTACGTACAGGGCGTACAATGAACTTAGTAGTCTTATCGAAAAATTGGCAATAGCTGTTGTTGTCTCTGCTTCCGAAATCTACTGCCCAACACCAACTGCCACGGTATGTCTCCCCTGTCCAATAAACACCAGGATAGAAATTTCCTTTTCCCTTGTCTTTCAATTGAATTACCATAGAAAATAATTCATGCATATTGGGCATTCTCCATCCATCACCGAGGTTTTTGCATTGTTGAACGGCTGCATCCCAAGTCATTTGCTTACCACCGTCTAAATCTTGGTTGTAAACTTCAACTCTCTTACCCTCTGAATAAACAAATTCATAAGTTTGTGTAGATTCACCTTTAGAGTTCGCTGACTTAGCTTGTCCCATTGCACTTGCATTGCTAGAAGCCTGAGAGAAGGCAGTGGATCCCACTACCAACATGCCAATTGTAAATAATAATTTTTTCATGTAGTTTAATTTTACAAAGGCAAGTTAATTAAATAAAAATCAGGCCCTTAAATCAAAAACCATCCTTTTACTGTTGGTGCAAATTATTTACAAACGCACTAGTTTTATCAAAGTAATGTCAGAAAATAAATCACAAATCCCGTACAAACCAATAATCTGTTTGCGGTGTTTTACCCAACGGAAAATCATTTTTTATTCCACTGTTTTTAAAGCCGTGTTTTTCGTAAAATCCGCGTGCCCTGAAATTATATTCCCATACCGACAAATACATACGCTCAAATCCGCTATCCACCGCAAAATTCAAAGCATAATTCATGAGATCATTGGCAACACCGATTCCGTGGTATTCCTTCAAAACATACAACCTGACCAGCTCCACGCATTTTTTATCCAACCATTCCGTTACAGGTGCCGCATGCAATGAGTTGATTCGCATGTAGCCCTTCACCGTGTTATTATCCTCCAAAAAGAAGAAAAAATCATTTTCATCGCTGAGATCTTTCTTGCATTGATCCAAGCAAAAAAATTCATTCAATACGTATTTCATATCTTCCTTGGTGCAGGTGCCCCCAAAGGTATCGTCGAAGGTCTTTACTCCTATTTGATGCAGCAATACCGCATCTTTCTCAGTTCCTCTTCTAATGAGCATATTTAATGCTATGCCTTGCGCGATTTTAAAAAATATTCTAAGCTAAATTTCCCTGGACCCGTTTGCTTTATCAATAAAAACAGCAAAAAGTAAAGCATAGAGTGTTCTTTTTCGGAAAAGGGTTGGCCAAAATGGGCACCATAAGCCGCAACAAACATGGTGAAGACAACCAAATAGCAAGCCCAACGAAATTGATATCCCAAAATAACAAAGATTGGAGCTACGAACTCACCTATAATGCAAAGCACTAGCGAAATTTGAGGTCCCAATCCCAAAAAGTCATAAAATTTAATATCCCCGCCTGCTAATAATTTTTCCAATTTATGAAATCCGTGCGTCATCATAAATAAAGAAGCGGGCAGCCTCACCATAAATAGAAACCAATCGTGCTCCAAAGGGCCTTTGTTTTGAAAAAGCTTGAATTTCATTGCCCCCAAATATCAAATAAAATAACTGTATTTCAAAAGGCCCTTCTCCTCACCTTGTTGATTTTTGCTTAATCCTATCTCTTGTTCTCTGATCATACCCGCTTTTTCCATCACCTTGCCTGAGGCTAAATTGTCAACAAAGCAAGTACCGTAAACCCTTGCCCATTTCAAATCCATTCTTGAATATTCTAACACCCTCATCAATGCCTCTGTTGCATATCCCGCGCCCCAAGCATCTTTTGAGATCCAATATCCCACTTCAAAATACTGACTTTCAGTCCTAACATGAAGTCCAATCTCACCCACTATTTGTTGATTTTCTGGGGATATTAACAGCCAAACAATTCCTGTTTTCTCCAAGAATTTCTCTTGAATCATTGACAATCTACTCTCGGCAAACCCCATCGTGTAAGGAAACGGCAAATTATAGGTCTGCTTCGAAATATCGAAATCGTTGCATTTCAAAACCAGTTCAGGCAAATGATTTGGTGTAAGTTGAATGAATTTCAACCGAGAAGATTCAATCACGGGAAATTCCATTGGCCAGTGAACTTTCATCTATCAAAGCTAATTAATTCCAAATAAACAATTATATTTGTTCAAACAAATATCAACATGCAAAGAAAAACATTTCTAAAAACCCTTGCACCGTTGTTAGTTGCAACACCTTTAACTGCTGCATATATGAAATTGACCGAATTAGAGAAAACGACTTCTCAGCTTTATCATTCCCAGAAAATGCCAGTGCTTTTCTTGGGACATGGAAGTCCCATGAATGCCATAGAAGAAAATGAATTTGTTAGAGGCTTCCGAGAGATTGCGTTAACAATACCAAAACCACGGGCAATTTTGGTAATCTCCGCACATTGGGAAACCAGAGGAACTCAAGTGACGGCCATGGAAAACCCCAGGACCATTCATGATTTTGGTGGATTTCCGAAAGAGTTATTCGATGTGCAATATCCAGCACCGGGCAGTACGGAATTAGCCAAAGAGACTAAAAATATGATAAGTAAAACCGAGGTTCAATTAGACGAAAAATGGGGATTGGATCACGGCTCTTGGAGCGTCATCAAACATCTTTATCCCAATGCAGATGTGCCTGTGGTTCAAATGAGTTTAGATTATACCCAAGCACCTCAGTACCATTACGACCTTGCACAACAACTGTCTGACTTCAGAAATAAGGGAATTTTAATTATTGGTAGTGGCAATATGGTACATAACCTTGGGTTGGTTGCTTGGCAACGTTTAAATGAATCGTTTGCTTTTGATTGGGCCCTCGAAGCCGATTCAAAAATGAAAGAGTACATACAAAATGACAACCATAAACCCTTGTTAGAATACTCCAAACAAGGCTCTGCATTCAAATTGGCTGTTCCCTCTCCAGAGCATTACATGCCACTTCTTTACACTTTAGCTCTAAAAGAAAAGACAGATACCATCCAATTATTTAATGATAAACCTATTGCAGGAGCATTAACAATGACCAGCGTTAAAATAGGATAACATAAAAAGCAAAAAGCCTGGAACAATCAAAGTTTTTAATCTGTGATTGAGCCAGGCTTTGGTTGAGTATATAAATTTTATCAGTTGCCTTTATTCGTAGAACCGCCAGTTGCAGGAGCTGTGCCAGATTTTGGGGCAGTTCCTTTTTGGATGGTTCCAGATTTGGGAGCTCCAGAAGGATCTGAAGTTGACTGCCCCCCTTTATTGGGACCAACAGCGTTTGACTTGTTAGCTGAGGCAGCTTGTGAGGTAGAAGCACCAATCTTGCCAGCAGATGACTGCTTTGTAGAAGATGCTGGATTAACCTTGCCTTCAGATTGATTTAAACTTCCGGAGTTAGAACTAGCAGCAGCCGCTGGCACTGCCATGCCTTTGGAATCAGGCGTTGATTGACTCGGAGCTTTAGCATTTACCTTGCTTGGAGCAATGCCTTGAGCATACAAGCCACTGACTCCAAAAATTACACCAATTGTTAAAATTATCTTTTTCATAAAAAGCAAGATAAATAAAAAAATCGAAACCTCGATATTCGATTTGTATATAATAGAAAATAATGATTAACTGCATAAATGGCGTTTCCACCATCTACCAGAGTCTTTCAATATTCTTCTTTGTGTGGTAAAATCTAAATATACCAAACCAAATCGATCTTTATATGCCTCAGCCCACTTTGTAACCTCTGAATAACAATGAAAAAATTACAAGATTCAACGTCAATTTCTAATCACTCTCTTTCAAAGACTGACTCAATAATGTCTTGGAACTGCCAAGCATTGTCCCCGCCTTAAGCAGCCATTCTTTTCAATTCATTTGATTTTTCGGGGGATATTTTTCTGGGGGATATTTTTCCTTGTCACTACAAAGTACAAGAAAACGGAAGACTAAATTGTTCCCAGAGGCAGAAGCCATAAAATAACAGTGGAAACATATGCCCATCTAGGCAATCCCGAAATTTTACTATGAAAGTTCAACCAAAATTCATGAATCCGACCAACCAAATTCCGCCCTGTAACAATATGATAACCACACAAAATTAAATATTTAATAAGTGCTTAACATTCAAATTCAATTGCAACAGTTCTTTTGAACATGCAACTAAAATTAGCAGTCCTAGATATGGCTGGGACCACCATCAATGACGGTGGACTTGTTCAACAAGCGGCCATCAATGCCATGTCAAATATTTTAAATTTGACCATTTCCAAAGCCGATGCCGACAAGGTCATGGGCATACCAAAAGGCACTGCATTTCAAACCCTGTGTTCCATTTCTGGTGCTCCGTCTGACCAAGAAATCATTTCAAAACTGGTATCCTATTTCAACAATGAGCTAACGGAATTGTATTCCAATAAAAACAACATCTCATTAATGCCTCACACGCAGGAATTATTTTTGGCTATGCGACGAAAAAACACCAAAATTTATTTAAATACAGGATTTGAAAGAAGCATTGCAACAGTAATTGTGAATACTCTTAACCTTGACAACTTGATTGACGGTTACATTGCCTCTGACGAGGTACAAATGGGTAGACCACACCCCCACATGATTCATAAGGCAATGGAACTTTCGAAAGTCAACTACTCCCACCAAGTTATGAAAATTGGCGACACGGTGAGCGATCTTTACGAAGGATTTTCCGCAGGATGCGCCTACAATATTGGGGTTTTGACAGGAGCCCAGACTTATGAAGAACTAAGAGTTGCTCCTTACACGCAAATCATCGCCAATTTAGAACCAGTACTTTATTATTTTAAATGATAGAGCTATTGTTTTGGGTAAAAAACTCATTACAGGCTCTTGTTATCGTCTTTGCCTCCCCAACAGTACTCATTCCTTCCTGGAACTTCTAAATCTTTCTAAGCAAATTTGAGTTTGACCACAAATTGAGAGCCAACAAAAACAGTAATATATTGGTTGAATTGAGCGAAAGTTTCATCAACCAAATCTAGATTCTCAAAAAGTCCCCAATATTTCCATTTAGATACTTTTTTGTTAATCTGAACCTAAAATTGACATTCTCAAATAACAAAACAGTAATCCTTTTCTAATAAGTCTGTAATCAACCAAATAAATATTTCTTACTCTAAATTATTTTTGCCCCATGAAAATTCTAACCCCAAATTTCAAAATTATCTTGAGTAGCATTGGCATTGTCTTTGTTTTACTCTCAATTTCATTATTTGCTAAAGGATTGCAAACAAGCATGATGGAGTTCAAAGTCCCTGACACAACCCTAAACTCAGAACACTATTTAGACGCCCTAAAATGGGTTTATATTCATCAGATTTTCATTGGTGGACTGATATTTTTCATGGGTCAATCAGTGACAAACTTGAAACATCAAAGATCAATTACAGTATTTATCCTAATCGCCATATCTTATTACGTTTATCTTGACTTTAGAACATCTGACAGTAGCTTCGGAAATGGATTATACAAAGGTGAGCAATCTATCATTCCAGGTTTTATTAATGTAGTGATTTCAATTATCTTAATTTCTCTTCTCATTTCACTAAATTCAAGAATTAAAAATCCGCGAAATGAAAATAAAGGAAAATCAGTATAATTGGTTACATTTGTTTTAGCTGAAATCACTGAAATCAGTAGTAATAAAGATGTTTAACTTGAAATTTTCCATATTGCTGATTTTGTTCTGTGGATGTTTTTTCCCTTTAAAATCACAAACCGAAATAGATGGTTTATTTATGGGAAAGAGAAACTTTTGCGGCGGTTTTGTATATGGCCAAAGTCAATGGCAAAAATATTGGGAAGGTGATTATCTCAGAACCAATGAAAATATTGGCCAATTGAAATCCAGACAATTGAGTTTTATGGCCAACTACGGATTTACATCAAGCACCAATTTGATTCTAAGTACGTCTTACATCCAGAACTATACAACCAAAGGAACTTTGATAGAACAAAAAGGATTTCAAGATGCGAACCTTTTTCTTAAACAGGAATTATGGGTAAAAAACATCAACGGGTTTTTAACATCCTTGGTTGCAGTAGCTGGTGTTTCATCTCCCATTTCTAATTATACGGTCGATTATTTACCCCTAAGTATTGGATCGGGTGCCAGAACTGCATCCATGCGTTTTTTGATGGATATCCAAAAAAGAAACTACTTTTTTACCTTGTCAAGTTCTTACATTGCCCGAAGCTCAATAACCATTGATAGAAATTCTTATTATACTGATCGTTTGATATACAGTAACAAAGTAGTATTGCCCAACATTTGGAATCACAACATCCGATTAGGTTATCGCCCTTCACCAGATAATTACGTTGAACTCACTGGTGAATTCAATAATTCACTGGGTGGTTTCAATATTCGCAAAAACGATATGCCATTCCCAAGCAATGAAATGGATATGGTTCGAATTGGACTTTCTGGGAAAAAGGAAATTATAAAAAACAAAGGTTTCAGTGCACTTGGGGGCTTGACTCAAACGGTTTTTGGTAAAAACGTGGGTAAATCCTTTTCATGGTATTCAGGCTTAGTATATCAATATGAATTTTAGCCGTTTTACATATAATATAGGATACATTTTCATTGTTGCGATAATGTCGGTGGGCTGCAACAAAGAAATCAATGAAAGAAACTTAACATTCGCACCTCTTTCACCATTAAATTTAGATACCACAGGTGGTAAATGGCTTCCAATTCTGCTTACAAACAATGAAGAATTTGCAATAGAAACTCCAGAATCAATTGCATCTCAAAACTATAAACTTGAACTGCAAGAGATAAAAAGTATCCAAGCAAAAAATGAACTATCAGAATTAAATAATTTAAATTACTGGAGTGCGGGAAGCGTTTTAAGGTGGAACGAAATATTAAGAGAATTGGTGGCAAAGTACAATTTACCACCCTACCAAAATCAAGATGGCACATACCCTATTCCAAACCCAAACAACCCACTTGCATACCCATTGTTTCCCTTTGCTAATCCACCTTATGCTGCAAGAGCTTATGCATATGTTAGTGCCGCGCAATACGATGCTTTAGTTATTGCCTATCACTACAAGTATAAATTCAAAAGGCTGAGACCTTATCAGATCGACCCTAACATCAAGCTAAAAGGACCTGAAATAAACGACTTCGCCTATCCAAGTGAACAAGCAGTAATTGCTGGAGCGAGTGTCGCAATGTTAAGTCAATTGTTTCCCGGAGAACAAGATTTTTTACAATCTAAACTCATCGATTGCATTAATAGCCGCCTTTTCGGAGGATACAATGTACGCAGTGAGATTGAAGCTGGATTAAAGCTGGGCAAGCAAGTTGCCCAAAAATTCATTGACCGAGCCCGAAAAGACCGCGCAGGGAAAGCCGTTGGCACGCCTTCTGATTGGCAACTTTTTGTAACAACAACAGAAAATAGAGGTGAAATACCTTGGAAGAGCCTTGAATCACCCGCTAGACCTCCCATGTTGCCGTTATTCGGAAGAACCATTGGATTTTTACTAGATACTTCAGAAGTAGTGAACGGAAGACCATCACCTCCGCCTTCTACATCTTCAGAGCAATTCCAAAAAGAACTCAATGAAGTTCTCGAATATAGCCAAAATGCTACTCGCGAAAATATGAGAGTGGTTCATTTTTGGGGCGATGGTGCAGGAACTTATACGCCACCCGGACATTGGAACGCCATTGCCTGTGAAGATTTTGTACAATTGAATTTCAGTGAAATTCGTTGGGCACGAAATTTGGCCCTATTAAATATGGCCATGTTTGATGCTGCTATTTGCTGTTGGGATGCTAAATATTTCTACTTCAATCCCCGCCCAAGCCAAATGAATCCAAAAATTAAAACTCTAACTGGAGTTCCTAATTTCCCTGCGTATGTGAGCGGACATAGTACATTTAGCGGCGCTGCAGCAACAGTTCTCTCGCATATTAATGGCTTAAAATCATCACAATACAACGCTATGGCAGAAGAAGCAAGTAAAAGTAGATTGATAGGTGCTATACATTATCGCAGCGATATTGAAGTGGGCATGAAAATGGGTAAATCTGTTGGTAATAAAGCAGTTTCCAGAGCTAAAAGCGACGGGGCTGAGTAGATTTATTTATCTCTATTCAAGGAATCTCGTCCAAAACTTTGTCGTTTTCAACGATTACCCCCACGATTCGTATATTTACTTAATTATTTTTCAGCACTATGAAGAATATTTTGAGCATCACAACCATTGCTGCTGTATTAATCAGCTCTTGTACCATTGTTCAACCTGGAGAAACTGGAGTAAAACGTAGATTGGGTAAACTCAATGACAAAGCGTATGACCCTGGTATTCAGTTTTATAATCCTTTTGTTTCTACCATTTTAAGACTTCCAATCAGAACAGTTAATTTAGAAGTTCGACTTCCGCTGCCAAGCAAAGAAGGTCTAACCATACAATCAGAGATTTCAATTCTTTACAGAATCGAGAAAAATGCAGGACCTGATGTAATAAAAAACATTGGCATGAACTACGAAGAAGTGGTGATTTTGCCTGTATTTAGATCTGCCGCTGCCGATGTAACTTCCAAGTTTTTTGCTAAGGATATGCATAGCGGCGAACGTGCGCGAATAGAGCGAAACATTCGTGACACCATGATGGCTGTTCTTGGCGATAAAGGATTTGTAGTGGAAAATGTACTTTTAAAATCAATCAGCCTTCCTTCGGGATTATCTGCTGCCATAGAAGAGAAACTCAGAGCCGAACAAGAAGCCCAGCGCATGGAATTCACCAAACAAAAAGAGAAATTAGAGGCTGAGAGAAAAGCAATAGCCGCGGAAGGTGAAAAACAAGCAGTCATCATCGCCGCTCAAGGATTTGCCGAAGTTGATAAAATTCGCGCTGAAGGGGTTGCAAATGCTACAAAAATCGAAGCGGATGCAAACGCAAAAGCCAATGAAATGATTTCTAAGTCCCTTACCCCAGAGGTGTTAAAAAACAATCAAATTGAAGCGTTCAAATCACTTTCAAACAGCAACAATTCAAAGGTAATTATTACAGATGGGAAAACCCCGTTGCTAGGAATTCCGGAAGGTGGAAAGTAAATCTATCCTAAATTCTCGCAATAATTCTTGAAATTATTCAAGATCATTTGCCATCCTTGTTTTTGCAAGTCAGCTGAATTCTGGTCTTCGGGAGTGAATTTCTCCATCACTTTGATGCCATCTGCCACTTCCTGAAATTCCACTTCAACCATTCTGCTCTCTCCAAGGTCTTCGCCCAAGCTAAAAACCAAGCGAGACTGAGGAACGATCTCGCGGTAATATCCCCAGAAATCGAAACTAAATGACCCGTCTTTGGCTGACATTTTATTACTGAACTTTCCCCCTATTTTAAAGTCGACTTCAGATTCTGGACAATGCCAATCATCAGATGCAAAGTTCCAACCCACAATGTGTTTACTGGAATTGAAACAATCCCAAACAACGTTTAAGGGCGCATTCACCACCACTTCAATTTCAATCATTTCCATAAAACAAAGATATATATTTACCTTTGTAAGGCTATGAAATACCTCAAAATCGCTACCATCATGATCGCATCGATAGGTGTGATCATTTTCTCAACCCTTGCATACAATGGTGCTTTTAAAACAGTTGAAGTTCAAACGGGGCAACAAGGAGGACATTTGCTCATTGGCCTAGATCATAAAGGTTCATACCAGAAAATTGCTACTGTTTTTGACAAAGTCAAACAAATCCAACAAGGTGAAAAACTAGATTCATCCTTATTCGTGGGAGTGTATTTTGACGATCCCGCTTCTGTCGAAGAAGAGAAATTAAGATCGTTTGCGGGCTTCGCCATCAAAGACTCTGCCACGGGTTTGAAACTCATAGAAAAGAACCCCAATCTGCATTTTCAAACAATCGAAAAGCGTTACTCATATTTCACCGAAATGGAAACCCCAAACATGATTTCAATGATTCTTGCGGTGATCAAAGCCTACCCTGCTTTGGGTGAAAAAATCAAAGAAGACAATCCCAAAACTTCAGGAAACGGACTTGGATTCGAAGAATACCATCAAAATTTCACTCGCTTTGTTCTTCAAGTTGAATAACAAATTCCAGTCCCTCTAGAGCAATTCTTTTTCTCGCATTCATAAAATCAGGATTATCAATATTCTCTATGTGAAGCGCGAAAATGTAATTATTAGAATCAAACTTCCTAATTCCTACATACCATCCCTGGTCCTTTCCTTCTACTTGCGTCCACCCAGTTTTTGCAAACAGCGAAGAATCTCCGTCTACCTGCATGATTTCCCACATTTGGTTTTGTGTTTCTGGGGATATTGGCAGCCTTTTATTCAACAATGACTTCAAGAAAATTATTTGTTCTTCTGCTGAAATCCTGAATTCGCCTTTTAACCAAAACTGATCAATATTTTCCTCGTTGATTTCAATATTATTCCCGTATTTAAGTTTTAAAAGCCATTCTTTCATTTCTCGAGGACCTATTTTTCGAGCCACTTCCTGAAAACACGGAACACATGAACTTTGAAACGCTTCCCGCAAATTCATATCACGCTCCCAAATGGAAAACATGCGCTTATTCCCATCCCAATAAAACAAGGAATCTTTAGATTTAATCGCCCCCGTTTCCAAACCAATCAAAGTATTGCATATTTTGAAAGTGGAGGCAGGCAAATATCCAATTTGACAGTCTAAGTAATCATTGCAGTATATAGAATTTTGATTCTCATCGTAAATCAATAAAGTCCCTTTCACATGTGCAGAGTCAATGATTGATTGAAGTTCTTCAAGGTTATATGCCTGAGGATTATTAGATGCCTGAGCGAAGACAAAAAAAGACTGTAATCCCAATACAACAGCAATCCATACTTTCATTTTAAAGTCTCCTTTCTGTGCTGAATCATTTCTTTAATTAATATTTCAGGAAGCGCATCTCCCAAGGGAAATTGAACCGACCCTTTCCCCTGCTTGTAGATTTTCAACCTTTCTGCAAATGCCTCGTGGGTATTTGGTGTAGCATAAATCCCTATGTGGTTCTTGTATCCCGCGAAATAAATCAAGGGCTTTTTGTTGTATTTATATGCGGGCATTCCGTAAGAAATTAACTCCTCCGCAGAAGGAACCAACTCCAAAATCCATGATCGAATTGACATCATTTTCTCTTGCACTTCTGGAGGAAACCCTGTTATATATTCGTAGACCGTCATATTTAAACTACTAAATTATCTTATTGATATATAAACGTTAAGATTCGCTAATTACACATTTATTGACTATATTCGTTGATATGCAATTTAGGATTCTTCAAACTGATTTTCCCGTTGATTTGGTAGAATATCTCAAGGCATATCTGTTAGAGAACAAAGATACCCAAATCATCATTGGATGTGACTCTAAAAACAGAGATTCGCAAACCATTTACGCGGTAGTGGTAGTTTTATATAAACCCAGAAAAGGTGGCCATGTGCTTTACTCTAAAAAACGACTACCCCGAATAAAAGAGCGTTGGAATAGACTATGGCATGAAGTTGAAATTTCCGTGAACTTAGCCAATGAACTGGTAGAATTGGGAATTCCTAAACCTACCTTCATAGATTTAGATCTTAATCCTGACCCAAGATTCAAATCAAACGATGTGGTTAGAGCCGCAGTTGGCTTGGTTGAATCTATGGGATATGTGGCCAGAACAAAACCATACAGCCTTTGTGCGAGTTATGCTGCCGATAAAGTATGTTAACTCATCGAGATTAACAGCAGAATATCCATCAATTCCCTACATTCGTACTTAAATGATTCGAGTAGAACATCTATACAAGTATTTCGATGAATTCTGTGTCAACGATGACATATCCCTAGAAATCAAAGAAGGCAGTATTTTCGGGCTCTTAGGACCTAATGGCGCAGGGAAAACCACCCTCATGCGAATGCTGTCTACCGTTACAACGCCTGACCGTGGGCAAATATTGTTCCATAACGAACCCCTCACAAGCAAGCATATTCCATTTATTGGCTACATGCCCGAAGAGCGCGGATTGTATCGAAAAATGTCAGTGGTTGATCAATTGCTATATTTTGCGGAACTCAAAGGACTTAAACGTTCTCAGGCAAAAGAACAAGTGAAATTCTGGTTGAAACGCCTTGATATCGTTGATTGGGCCGATAAAAAAATGGAAGAATTATCTAAGGGAATGGCTCAAAAAATACAGTTCATTTCCACCATTTTGCACCAACCCAAATTCTTGATTTTAGATGAGCCCTTCAGCGGCTTCGACCCTGTAAATGCTGATATGGTTAAAGATTTAATCATTGAACTTAAAAAAGGTGGAACCACCATCTTGTTCTCTACGCATAGAATGGATAATGTAGAGGAGCTCTGCGACAGATTAGCCATTATTCACAAAGGCAAAAAAGTACTTGACGGCGCCATCAACGAAGTGCGCAGGTCTTATTTCAACAACCAATACGATATTCATTTCCAATCAACAGAGATACCTGCCCAACTCCCTCATTGGGCTACCTTGGAAAACATCCAGTTTTCTGAATTTGGGCACCTAAAAATCAGGGTTCAAGTCATAGACCCCAATCAAGTCCAAGAACTCATCAAATGGGCTCAAGAAACCCTTCAAATGATTGGATTCCAAGAATATGTACCTTCTATGCATCAAATTTTTGTAGACCAAGTTAAAACCGCATGAAAAATATCCTAGTTGTCCTAAAAAAGGAATATCTCACCCGAATCAAGAACAAATCGTTCATCATTATGACCTTTTTAGGTCCGGTTTTAATGGTTGCATTTTATGCCGGAGCCATTTATTTCGCCACGCAAGGCGCCGAAGATAACAGAACCCAAACCATTTATTTATCTACTCAAAAAGATTGGATCAGACCCGGAGAAACAACCCTAAATCACGATAAGTTCCTGTTCATTAAAACCAATCAAAATAGAGACTCCATTCTTGCATCCATTCAAAACAATACAGCTGATGCCTGGCTCAACATCAATGATCTTGACCTCCAAAGCCTCGATAGTTCTGAATTGATCAGCAATGGTTCATTGTCTCTCACTCAAAATAGCGCCATCGAAGGATTCATCAAAGACGAAATCCGTCAAAAAATCCTACAAAACCAAGGAATAAACAAAGCCACTTTAGACTCTGCAGAAGTCATTGGAGGCATCAATAGCCTTGAAATAGGTGATTCCGGAAATACTGAATCAAGCGCCACAGGCATCAAAAGCGGAATTGGCTTTGCAATGGCATTGATCATTTACATGTTCATCTTCATTTACGGCTCCATGGTTATGCGCTCTGCGATGGAAGAAAAAACCAACCGCATAGTGGAAGTAATTGTAAGTTCAGTCAAACCATTTGAATTGATGATGGGCAAAATTTTAGGCGTTGCCCTTGTGGGTCTTTCACAATTCTTCGCTTGGATTATTCTTACTGTGGCGCTCATTTCGGGGGCTTCTGCCTTCCTTAAAATTGGCAATACCAGCATCCCTCAAGGTCTAGAAACTCCCAATGGCTTAACCAATTCAAACAAGGGCTTGGAACTCATCTCACAGCTTCACAGCCTTCCTTATTGGGAAATTGGAATTGTTTTCTTGCTATTTTTCCTCGGGGGATATCTCCTCTATTCCAGCATCTTCGCTGCCATAGGTTCAGCCGTTAATCAAGATACAGACGTTCAACAATTCATGATGCCCGTCAGCCTCCCCTTAGTTTTCGGATTCATCATCGCCCAATCAGTAGTTTTCCAAGCACCACACGGCAAATTGGCTAAAATCTTCTCCATGATTCCACTAACCAGTCCGGTAGTCATGGCCGTTAGAGCTCCTTTTGGTGTGCCACTTTCGGAAATCATTGCAAGTTTTACCCTGCTCGCCCTCACCTTTATATTGATGGTCTGGCTTTCAGCTAAAATTTATCGAATTGGCATACTTTCTTACGGCAAAAAGCCTACTTGGAAAGATTTTGTCAAATGGATAAGACAATCATAAATTACTGTTTGTAAAGAATTTTAGCCAATCCTTTGAATTATACACAAGATTCGATAGATTGGCCACATGATTCGATCAGCGTTAACCGTATCGGTTTTCATCTTCATAGTATCAACCACTTGGTTGGCCTTTGAGAAATTGATCGGGCTTCACGGTAAATTCATAGCCTACCACCAGTACATTACCATGATTTTACCCATCTTAATCATTTTCATTACCGCAAAATCCACTCAACTATACCGTTTCAAAAGCGGCGGCAATATCACATTTGCGCACGCCCTCTTCTTCGGATTAACACTAACGGCATTCAACACTGCCCTCTCTCCCGTAGGACTTTGGATTTTCGAGAACTTCATCAATCCCAATTTCTACAAAGACTTCATCAACTACTCAGTCACTAATGGCCTCCATGACAAGGCATCCGCCCATGAATACTTTAACCACGACAATTACCTTGAACAATCTATGCTAGGACAATCCATCATGGGAATATTTTTAAGTGTTGTCATTGCTTTTTCTTCCAGCCGGAAATGAGTACATGGTACATGGTACATGGTACATGGTCGTTGGTAGCTGGTACATGGTAGCTGGTTGCCGGTCAGTGGTCCGTAGTCAGTAGTCAGTAGTCCGTGGTCGGTGGTCGGTGGACGGTGGTCGGTGGTCCGTAGTCAGTAGTCCGTGGTCCGATACCCGTAGCCCGTAGCCCGTAGCCCTCTACCCTCTACCCTCTACCCTCTACCCTCTACCAAGTACCAAGTACCAAGTACCAGCTACCATTTACAATAAATTCAATTGCCCATTATCAGACAACCCTGCATCAGGTGGCTCAGGGAATTGTGAGTCATCATCAGACGAATGATCATCATCCTGTAAATCATCCGAAATATCTTCATTCAACGGTTCATCTATGACCTCAGGTGCTCCCTCCATTGGGGTTAATAGCTGCACCTTTTTGACAAGGTCAAAGCTCAATCGATTTCCTACAGCTTTCCACCCTTTGACATCCATAAATTCGGTCAGGTTCACTTCGGAAACTTCTTTTTCCTTCTTCTTGTTCTCAGTTGTGAGCTGAATCAATGAAGGATTAGACAAGGAGCAAGCGATGAGCTGAGAACCTTTTTCTTCCGATATAAATATGAATTTCTTCTCTAAAGTGCTTGTTTCAATGATGAAGCGCTTTACGAAATGGTTCTTTGATTTTCCGTCCAAATAAACTACCTGAAGTGGCAAATCTGCATAGAACTTTTGAATATGATAAACATCAGCCGGTTCATAACGATTGATCAACTCGTAATTTGTGATCTCGTAACTTCCTTCTTTGTAGATGACAAGAATACGGTCCTCGCCGTTAAAGTCGCCCAGGAATTTACCCTTTTCATCGCCATTCAGTCTACCGGTTAAATCATCCCACCAAATCTTCACCCCACCTAAGGTAGAGCCGCCTTTTTCTTTAAGATCAACTCGCTTAACAGGGTACTTAGTGATTTGGTTTCCAGAAGCACTCTTTCCTTTAATAGCCAATTTGGCAAAATCGTATTCAAAACTCTTGAGTCTCGCGTTTGCTGATGCACTCAAATGTATGGTCACTTTTTCTGCTTCGCCATTGGCGTTGGATGTGAAATACAATACGGTCGACTTAGCATGCTCATTCGCCATGTTGTACATTTTTTCACGAATCAAACCGGTAGCATTGAAACGTTTTGCCATGGCTTTTTTAGCACTGCCGTCCCAATAAACTAAGTTGTATGTGGTGCGTTCGTCACCCTTGCGCCAAACATCTACGTGAATAATGTCCTTCCCGTAAAAATGCTTGTCAGTCACTTTAGCCACCGAGTAGGAGCCATCCTTTCGGAAGGCAATGATATCATCAATATCGCTACAGTCTGTTACGAAAGTATCTTTTTTGAGAGCTGTACCCACAAATCCTTCTTCGAAGTTTGCATACAACTTCACGTTTGCGGCCGCTACAACATTTGCTTCGATGTTATCAAATACACGAATCTCTGTTTTACGCTCTCTGCCTGCGCCATATTTTTTAATGAGCTGCTTGAAATATTCAACCGCAAAATCGACAATGTGCTCCAAATGGTGCTTCACTTCATCAATTTCATTCTCAATTCCGCGAATCAACTCATCTGCCTTAAAGGCATCAAATTTCGAAATTCTCTTTATTTTAATTTCCGTCAAGCGAATCAGATCATCCTGATTTACCTCGCGGTGTAGCAACTTTTTAAAAGGATCAAGTCCTTTATCAATTGCTTCAAGCACCGCCTCCCACGTTTCACATTCTTCAATATCACGGTAGATTCTATTTTCGATGAATATTTTTTCGAGGGACGAAAAATGCCATTTCTCTTCTAACTCACCTAACTGAATTTCCAGCTCGGTTCGGAGCAATCTGAGCGTATTATCTGTACTCGCCTTGAGAATCTCACTGACACCCACAAAAAGCGGGCGATCTTCAAATATCACACAAGACAACGGCGATACCGAAACCTCACAATCTGTAAACGCATACAATGCATTGATGGCCATGTCAGGGCTGATACCTGGAGCCAATTGAATTTCAATTTCTACGTCTCTCGCTGTATTATCTATGACCTTCTTTACCTTGATTTTTCCGTTATCACTGGCTTTGATAATACTCTCAATCAAGCTGCCCGTGGTGGTTCCGAAGGGAATCTCTTTTATGAGAAGCGTGCTCTTATCTTTCTCTTCAATTTTCGCTCTGATTCGAACTTTGGCTCCCTTTTTTCCGTCGTTATATCCCGAGAAATCAGCCAATCCTCCTGTAAGAAAATCTGGAAAAATCTCAACTTTTTTACCCCTTAAAATCTGGATGCTAGCTTCACACAATTCAATAAAATTGTGGGGCATGATCTTCGTAGACAACCCCACAGCAATACCCTCAACTCCCTGAGCCAAAAGCAAAGGAAATTTCATGGGTAAATTGATGGGCTCGCGTTTTCTGCCGTCGTAACTGCGTTGCCATTCGGTGGTCTTATCATTGAAAGCCACTTCTTTGGCGAACTTTGACAATCTAGCTTCGATATAACGTGGCGCGGCAGCAGAGTCACCGGTACGAACATCACCCCAGTTACCCTGAGTATCAATCAACAGATCTTTTTGGCCAATATTCACCAAGGCATCGCCAATTGCAGCATCACCGTGCGGGTGATAAGCCATGGTAGCACCAATGATGTTGGCAACCTTATTGAAGCGACCGTCATCCATCTCGTTCATGGCATGAAGAATTCTGCGCTGAACCGGCTTCAAACCATCCTCCAAAGCAGGAATAGCACGCTCCAAAATTACGTAGCTCGCATATTCCACGAACCAATCTTTGAAGAGCCCTGCTACGGGCTTCACCACTCCCCCAACAGTAGTATCATTCGAATTTTCATTCGACTGTTCTTCTGGGGATGTTAATTCGGCCTCTAAATCGTCTAAATCCATGATGAATGACTTCAAATCTATTGCTTAAACTTCTTTGTTCCTAAACAGTTTATTCACATCTAAACCATGTGCCATTTTGTCAGTTTATAGTATATTTGTAAATAGATATGGATTTGCAGCAGGTAAAACAACGATTTGGTATTATTGGAAACAGCCCTTTGTTGAATGCCGCTTTGCAAACCGCCACCAAAGTTGCACCTACTGACATGAACGTCTTGATTCAGGGCGAAAGCGGTGTCGGAAAAGAAAGCTTTTCGAAGGTCATTCATCATTTAAGCAACCGCAAACACGCGCCCTTTATTGCCGTTAACTGCGGTGCCATTCCCGAAGGGACCATTGACAGTGAACTTTTTGGACATGAAAAAGGTGCTTTCACCGGTGCTACAGATAAACGAAAAGGCTATTTCGAAAGCGTAAATGGAGGAACCATCTTCCTCGACGAAGTGGGCGAACTTCCCCTGGGAACTCAAGCACGACTCCTGCGAATTCTCGAGAACGGAGAATTCATTAAAGTAGGTAGTTCTGCTGTCCAAAAAACGGATGTACGCATTGTTGCGGCAACAAACAGAGACCTTCTAGAACGTGCTCGCATGGGTAAGTTTAGAGAAGATTTGTACTACCGACTTGCTACTGTGCCAATTCGTGTACCTAAACTCCTTGATAGAAAACAAGATACCTATTTGCTGTTTTTGAAATTCAGTTCCGATTTTGCTGAAACCCATCACCGAAACATTTTAGAATTGACCCCAGATGCCCAGCGCGTACTTTCTGAGTATCCTTGGCCTGGAAATATTCGCCAACTCAAAAACGTAACCGAACAAATCTGCGTGCTGGAATCATCAAATTTGGTTGATACCCCTACTCTTTTGCGATATCTTCCACAAGTAGAATCACAACTCCCCATTTTACTCGGCAAAATGGATGGAAACTACGAAGGTATGAGTGAGCGTGACATCTTTTATAAAGTGCTGGTTGAACTTCGCAGAGACGTAAATGACCTAAAAAAAGTGGTTTTTGGGCTCCTCGAAAACAACGATCCCTTATCCAATTCCTCACCAAACTTTAACTCAACACCCTCCTACAATCAAGATACTTCTACTCCCAATAGACTTCAGCTTCCCAACGAAACCAGCAGAGTTCATGAATACGAAACTCCCACATTCAATTCTTCTTCTGATGATGATGACAATGATTTCATAGAAGCTGAGACCTATTCCTCAGAAATTGACACTACCTTGAGTTTAGAGGCCAAAGAAATTGAAATGATCCGTTTGGCCCTCACCAAAAACAATGGAAAACGGAAAAAAGCCGCAGACGATCTCGGAATTTCTGAAAGAACCTTATACCGCAAAATCAAACAATACGACCTAGAATGAAGTCAATGTACAAAATACTCATTGCAACTATTGCACTATTGACCTCATCATGCGGCATCTATAATTTTAGAGGTGCAAACATCCCAGATGATGTAAAAACTTTTAGTGTTGGATTTTTCTCCAACGAAGCCTCATACGTAAATCCTAGCCTTTCTGTTGACCTCACTGAAAAGCTAAAAACCAAATTCCAAACAGAAACCACCTTAAATCTCAAGTCGGAAGACGGCGATTATCAAATGTCGGGCGTCATCAAACGCTACGAAATAACCCCCGCCGCGCTCAACGCCCAAACAGGTGCTGCTCAAACACAATTCAGCATTACCATCACCGTTGATTTTACTTGTCCGAAATATCCAGAAAAAGACTTCAGCAGAGATTTCACATCCTCTACAACCTTCGAAGCCTCAACTGAATTCAGCAGCGTAGAATCATCACTATCACAAGAACTCACTGAAATCATTGTTCAACAGATATTTGCCGCAATCGCTTTAGATTGGTAATTATTCATTTCAATCTGATACCAAAATGAACGCCCAAGAACTCCAAAAAATATTGAATCAACCCAAAGTCATAGACGCTAGCTCAGCTATGGAGTTGATGCAATTATGCAAGGAATTTCCCTATTTCGCATGGCCGTTCGCAGCGCTAACCTCTTACCAATTAGAAAAAAACGACTTCCGTCTAGAAAACACCCTCCACCAAACTTCCCTCCGCATCCACAACCGCCAATGGCTCCAAGACTACCTCTTTAAATCTCCCAAAACCCCTTACCCTCTACCCCCTACCCAAGACCAACTACCTGCTACCCAAGACCCTCTACCCCCTACCCAAGACCCTCTACCCCCTACCCAAGACCAACTACCTGCTACCCAAGACCCTCTACCTGATACCCAATATAACGAAGCCATCAACCCCTCACTACAACCTCTTGAGGAAGATACTTTTGAATTGGAAATAGAAACTGCCAAGATTGAACCTATAGACAGCCTTCCCATAGAAGAAACCGAGGAAATTGAAGCCAAAATTAAACCCGTTAAATTGGTTGCACCTGTCTATAATTTAGAAGACTTATACCCTGCACCAGAACCCGATGAACCCAAACAGGTGGCATCATCTGACTTTTACGCTTGGTTGAATGCGGGAAGCGTTCAAAAAAATACACCTGTAAACAAACCAATGGAACGGAAAGAAGATCTCATTGAGAAGTTCTTGAAGACCAAACCCAGTATCTCAAGGCCCAAACAGGAATTTTATACCCCTGAAAAAGCCATGAAAAAAAGTGAAGTAATTTCAAACAAAATCGTAACTGAAACATTGGCAAAGATTTACACCAAACAAGGAAACTTCGAAAAGGCAATAGATGCCTATGAACAGTTGAGTTTGAAATTTCCCGAAAAAAAGCCTTACTTTGCAAACCTTATTGATCAAATAAAAAAAGAAAATAATTTATCATGAATTGGATACTCATTTTAGCCGCAATCGTTTCCATCTTGTTGATTTTGGTGATTTTAGTTCAAAATCCCAAAGGAGGCGGGTTGGCATCTAACTTCTCACAAGGAAATCAAATTTTTGGAGTAGAAAAAACAACCGATATCGTTGAAAAAGTAACTTGGGGCGGTGCAATCTTAATTGTAATCGTTTCTTTGATTGCTTCTTCGTACAACGGCGGGAAAAAAGCCGCTTCACAAAACCAACCAGCCGCTGATAAAGTGGAGTTGCCAGACGTGAAAATCCCAGCAAAGAGATAATCACATTTATAGACTTATATAAAAAAGGCTTCCCGAGGGAAGCCTTTTTTATGATTACTTATTCTTTAATCTTTCTAGCAAGTCTAGGCCGTGCTGCTTGGCTGTTTCTTTTGCAATTTCATAGCCAGCATCAGCATGTCTAACAACACCCATCCCTGGATCGTTGTGCAAGACCCTGCGTAAACGCTCATCCGCATCAGCCGTTCCGTCAGCAACTATAACCATTCCTGAGTGGATAGAGTATCCCATACCCACACCACCACCGTGATGCAAACTCACCCAACTCGCTCCACCTGCAGTATTTACCAAGGCATTTAGAATTGGCCAATCGGCCACTGCATCTGAACCATCTAACATGGCTTCTGTCTCCCTATTTGGAGAAGCAACCGAACCCGTATCTAAATGGTCTCTTCCAATAACAATGGGAGCCTTCAACTCACCGTTTCTAACCATTTCATTGAATGCCAAAGCCGCTTTTTGACGAGCACCTTGTCCAATCCAACAGATTCTGGCCGGCAATCCCTGAAATTCAATACGATCTTGAGCCATACTGATCCATCTCTTCAATCCTGCATCTTCAGGAAACAACTCTAAAATTTTCTTATCTGTCTTGTAAATATCCTCAGGATCACCGCTCAAAGCAACCCACCTAAATGGACCTTTACCTTGGCAGAACAACGGACGAATATAAGCAGGTACAAATCCGGGAAAATCAAAGGCATTTTTCACTCCACGCTCCAAAGCTCTACCTCTCAAATTATTCCCGTAGTCAAATACGATTGCGCCTTTTTGTTGCATTTCCAACATCAGCTCAACGTGTCTCGCCATGGTGTTGTAACTCAAATCAACGTATTTTTCAGGGTCATTTTTTCTCAATCTATCAGCGGCTTCAACGTCCATCCCTTCGGGATAATAACCAATTAAAGGATCGTGCGCCGATGTCTGATCAGTTAATGTATCTGGAATAATTCCGCGTTCCAACATCCTCGAGAGCAAATCAACCGCATTGCATAAAACCCCAATACTCACACCTGCACCTTCCTTCTTAGCTATCAAAGCTTTATCAATGGCATCATCAATTTCCCGACACATGACGTCTAAGTAACGGGTTTCCAAACGCTTTCTAATGCGCCATTCTTCCACTTCCGCAACCAAAGCCACACCTTCATTCATGGTGATTGCCAAAGGTTGAGCTCCACCCATACCTCCCAATCCTGCGGTCACATTCAATGTACCCTTTAACGTACCACCAAAATGTTGGCGCGCACATTCAGCATAGGTTTCATAAGTGCCCTGAACTATTCCCTGAGAACCAATATAAATCCAACTACCGGCCGTCATTTGACCGTACATCATCAATCCTTTGGCCTCTAACTCTCTGAAATGATCCCAATTAGCCCAATTAGGAACCAACTGACTATTGCTAATCAATACCCTAGGAGCATCTTTATGCGTCGGTAAAATCGCTACCGGCTTACCGCTTTGAATCATCAATGTTTCATTGTCGTTCAAATCAATCAATGCCTTACAAATATTGTCAAAAGCCTCCCAGTTGCGGGCCGCTTTTCCCAATCCACCGTAAACAATCAAATCTTCGGGACGCTCGGCTACATCTGGATCTAAATTATTGTGCAACATTCTATATGCCGCCTCTTGAACCCAGCCTTTGCAAACCAACTGATTGCCGGTTGGCGATTTCACCGGCCTTGGACCTGATATCTTTTCGCTTGACATAATACAAAGGTACTAAAACTTCGCCGTAAGCCCGATTCTCTTGCGCTGCAAATCAACCTCAGTAACCCGCACTTTAATCTGCTGTCCTAAAGAAACCGCCTCCGATGGATGCTTGATAAACTGCTTTGAAAGTTGACTGATATGAACCAACCCATCTTGTTTCACACCAATATCTACGAATGCTCCGAAGTTGGTTACATTGGTAACTATTCCGTTAAGTTCCATTCCAATCTCCAGGTCATTGATAGACTTCACCCCGTCTTCAAACACTATATTCTGCGCTTCTCCCCGTGGATCTAAACCAGGTTTTTTTAGCTCCTGAAGGATATCTTGAAGCGTCAACAACCCCAAACTTTCCTTTTCATTAACATAGTTCTTAGCCTCTATTTTCGACACCAACTCTTCGCGTCCAATCAACTCATTTACCTTCACACCCATGTCCTTACTCATCTGTTCAACAACCGCATATCTTTCTGGGTGAACCGATGAATTGTCTAACGGATTTTTACCATCTCTTACACGCAAAAATCCTGCACATTGTTCAAACGCTTTATCGCCCAAACGAGGTACTTTCTTCAATTCAGCTCGGCTCTTAAACGCTCCATTCTCCTTTCTGTAATTCACAATATTCTGCGCCAACGAAGGTCCCAAGCCACTCACATAAGATAGCAAATGTTTGCTCGCTGTATTCAAATTCACTCCTACTTTATTCACTGCCGACTCAACTACAGACTGCAAACGTTTGGTTAACAACGCTTGATTCACATCGTGTTGGTATTGACCAACTCCTATGCTTTTAGGATCAATCTTTACCAATTCAGCCAACGGATCCATCAATCTTCTACCAATACTTATAGCACCGCGCACCGTTACATCTTGATTCGGAAACTCCTCTCTAGCAACTTCCGATGCACTGTATATACTCGCCCCTGCCTCATTAACCATATAGACCGAAACCTCCGATGACATCTTTGCCTCGCCCAATGCTTCATTCACAAAAGATAAGGTTTCTCTTCCGGCCGTTCCATTTCCGATTGCAATAGCCTCAACTCCGTATTTTTTAATCGCTTCAAATAATATCTGTTTGGATTTCACCACTTCCCTTTGAGGTTCATGCGGATAAATCGTTGAATTAAATACCAAATCACCCGTCGCAGATAGGCAAACCAACTTGCAGCCCGTTCTAAATCCCGGATCCAAGGCCATCAGGGGTTTTTGCCCAACTGGCGATGCCAACAGCAATTGCTGCGCATTCATTGCAAATACCGAAATCGCATCTTCATCTGATTTCTCCTTCAATAAAGATATCATTTCGTTTTCCAAACTGGGTTGCAACAAACGCGAATAAGCATCAATCATGGCGGTCTTCACATGATCTGTCAAATCTGAATATCCCTTCAAAAACTTTCTTTTCAAAAGCGCAATTGCACACTCTTCATCGGGCTCTACACTGACCTTCAAAAACCCTAAATCAACGCCTCTATTCATGGCCAAAAACCGATGCGATGGACATCTTTTCAAAAGTTCGCTATGTTCAAAATAGTCCCTAAATTTCTGAGCTTCATCATCATCTTTTTTACCTCTTGCCGCCTTACAGGAAATCGTTGCTTGGCTCTCAAACAAGTCCCTCAACTGCGCCCTAACCTCTACATCTTCATTGATCCATTCCGCAATAATATCTCGAGCACCAGCCAAAGCATCTTCCTCTGAGGCTACCTGATCATTGATAAATTGATCAAGTTGTTGCAGAATTCTCTGATTTTTTTGTTCAAAAACCTCCTTCGCCAAAGGTTCCAGCCCCTTTTCTCGAGCAACATCTGCCCGCGTCTTTCTCCTTGCTTTATAAGGCAAATACAAATCCTCTACCTGACTAATATCTATACAATTTTCAATGGCTGACTTCAATTCTGGAGTCAACTTTCCAAGCTCCTCAATTTTATCTAAAACGGTTTGTTTTCTTTTCTCGAGGACATCAATACGTTCGGCTTCATCTTTGATCTTACCAATTTCAACCTCGTCTAAGTTCCCCGTTTTCTCTTTTCTATATCGGGCCATAAACGGTACCGTTGCCCCTTCCGAAATCAAATCCAACACAGCCTTTACCTGCCAAGGCTTTAATCCCAACAATTCTGATATTCTTAGTTCCACCATACAAATATAGGTGGCCACACCTGCGACTAATTATATTGTTAAGTGATTTTAGTCACCGCAAATCCACAAAAAAAAGATGAACTTCGCCATTATGAAAAAAATCGCATTCGCACTTTTAATGATGGCTTCCTCATTATACGCCATCAGCTGTAGCTCAACAACCACAAATTCTGCAAACTCAGAAACCCCAAATTCCAACACCGCTTCAGTCATTTCAGAAACTGCAAATCCTAATGACACCACTAAAACTGGAAAAACCATCATTGTAGATGTTCGCACCCCCGAAGAATGGACCAACGACGGTCACGCAGATTGCACCACACTGATCCCCCTCAACGAACTTGAAAGCAAAATGGAATCGCTCCGCGGCTATGATAAAATTGTTTTAGTGTGCCGCAGCGGCGGACGTGCAGGCAAGGCAAAAGAGTTGCTTGAATCAAAAGGCTTCAAAGACGTAAGCAACGCCGGTCCTTGGCAAAACGCACCATGTAAATAGGTACCATCTACCGGGTAGCAGGTAACGGGTAACGGGTACCGGGACTCTGGTCACTAGTCTGTAGTCTGTAGTCCAAAGTCTGTTGTCTGTAGTCCCTTACTATCGACTATCGACTATCGACTATGGACTTTGGTCTTCGGGCTTCGGGCTATAGACTATCGACTATGGACTATGGACCATGGACTATTATCACATATTTCTCCGGTACTGCCCACCAACCTCAAACATGGATTCTGTGAGCTGACCAAGGGTGCAGAATTTCGCGGCTTCCATGATTTGAGCAAACATATTCTCGTTGCGAATAGCCGCTATCTGGAGGTCTTTGAAATTGCGTTCTGCATTCTCACCGTACATCCTCTTTACCAAGTGTACGGTGTCAATTTGCTGTTGCTTTTCTTCCTCAGTGCTTCGAATAACCTCGCCTGGTCTAACTGTTGGTGAACCTTTGCTGCTCAAGAATGTATTAACTCCAATGATAGGATATTCACCCGTATGTTTTAGGGTTTCATAATAAAGGCTTTCTTCTTGGATTTTGCCGCGTTGATACATGGTCTCCATGGCTCCAAGAACACCGCCACGTTCTGTGATGCGGTCAAATTCTGACAATACCGCCTCCTCTACCAAATCAGTCAATTCTTCAATGATAAATGAACCTTGAATTGGATTCTCATTCTTTGCCAATCCCAATTCCTTGTTTATAATCAACTGAATGGCCATTGCACGACGAACGCTTTCTTCTGTAGGAGTCGTGATAGCTTCATCATAAGCATTGGTATGCAGAGAATTACAGTTATCGTAGATTGCATACAATGCTTGTAATGTGGTACGGATATCGTTAAAGTCAATTTCTTGCGCGTGCAAACTTCTTCCCGATGTTTGAATGTGGTATTTCAACATCTGTGAACGAGCGTTTCCACCGTATTTATTCTTCATGGCTTTGGCCCAAATTCTTCGAGCAACACGACCAATAACTGCGTATTCCGGATCTACACCATTGCTAAAAAAGAAACTCAAGTTCGGTGCAAAATCATCAATGTGCATTCCACGACTTAAGTAATATTCAACATAAGTGAATCCGTTAGCCAAAGTGAATGCCAATTGAGAAATAGGATTCGCTCCCGCTTCAGCGATGTGGTATCCGCTAATACTCACAGAGTAAAAATTACGAACCTTATTGTGAATGAAATATTCTTGTACATCTCCCATCAATCGCAAAGCGAATTCAGTAGAAAAAATACAGGTATTTTGCGCTTGATCTTCCTTTAAAATATCGGCTTGAACGGTACCTCTCACTTGAGATAAGGTCCAATTTTTAATTTCATTGTAGACATCTGCTGAAAGAACTTGATCACCAGTTACACCTAAAAGCATCAAACCCAAGCCGTCATTACCCTTAGGTAAATCGCCATGGTAAACCGGGCGGGAAAGTCCTTTAGCCGCATAAATGGCATCAATTTTAGCATTAATCTCCGACTCTAAGCCATTTTTTCTGATGTATAATTCACATTGTTGATCAATGGCAGCATTCATAAAATATCCCAGCAACATGGGCGCCGGACCATTAATGGTCATCGATACTGATGTCATGGGGTCAGCCAAATTGAATCCACTGTAAAGCTTTTTTGCGTCATCCAAACAACAAATGCTCACCCCTGAGTTTCCAATTTTACCGTAAATATCTGGTCTGAGATCTGGATTTCTACCGTATAAAGTCACTGAATCAAATGCCGTACTCAAGCGTTTAGCGGGCATATCCTGACTCACATAGTGAAAACGACGATTGGTTCTTTCGGGACTGCCTTCACCGGCAAACATTCGCGTGGGATCTTCGCCTTCGCGTTTGAATGGGTAAATTCCAGCTGTGTAAGGGAATTGACCCGGCAAATTCTCCTGCAAACGCCAATGCAAAATATCTCCCCATGCTTCGTACTTCGGAGTAGAAACTTTTGGAATTTGCGAATGACTCAAACTTTCGGTATGCGTTTTAATGCGCAATTCCTTGTCACGCACTTTGAAAATGTAATCTTCATTGCGGTACTTTTGAGCCTCTTCTGCCCAATCCGAAATGAGTTTCTTGTTTTCTGGGGATAATTGATCGTTCAATTGTTCGTACAACCGGTTCAACTCAACAGTTAAAACATCTGACGAAGTTCCGCTCTCTGTAATCTGCTTCAACGTTTCGTTGATCGCATACATTCGTTGAGCAATCTTTTGTTGAGCCTTACCGGTGGCGTTGTAAGCTCTATTGTTTTCTGAAATCTCAGAAAGATAACGATTTCTAGCCGGAGGGATGATGAATATTTTTTCACTCAATTCATTGTCTGACTTCCAGTTGCTTCCAATATTAGCACCGGTTTTAGCTGAAATTGTATCCATCAAACAACGGTACAAACTGTTCATGCCTGGATCATTGAATTGAGATGCAATGGTTCCAAAAACGGGCATGGTATCAACGTCAGCTTCAAACAATTTATGATTTCGTTGGAACTGCTTACGAACGTCACGCAATGCATCCAATGCACCGCGTTTATCAAATTTATTGAGAGCAACCACGTCAGCATAATCCAACATATCAATTTTTTCAAGTTGGGTTGCTGCTCCGTATTCAGGGGTCATCACGTAAAGAGCTACATCGCAATGCTCAGTAATTTGCGTATCGCTTTGTCCTATACCGCTGGTTTCAACAATGATTAAATCATAACCCGCTACCTTTAAAATGTCAACGGCATCATCAATGTGTGAACTCATGGCCAAATTCGCTTGACGCGTAGCCATTGAGCGCATATATACCCTAGGATGATTGATGGAATTCATGCGAATTCTATCTCCTAACAAAGCTCCACCTGTTTTTCTCTTAGAGGGATCTATTGAAATGATGGCCATTTTCTTATCAGAAAAATCCAATAAGAACCTGCGAACAACCTCGTCAATCAAACTGCTTTTACCAGCACCACCCGTTCCAGTTATGCCCAACACTGGAACTTTAATATCTGCCGCTTTGTCGCGCATTTCGGCCAATACCGATGCATGCAACTCAGAATAATTTTCAGCCGCCGTGATGATTCTTGCAATTGACATAGAGTCTCCGTCACGATCTATTACCTTTTTGACTTCACCATTGAGCTTATGACCGGTGGGGAAATCACTTTTCTGAACCAAATCGTTGATCATGCCTTGAAGTCCCATCTCTCTTCCGTCATCTGGCGAGTAAATGCGAGTGATGCCGTAATCCATCAATTCTTTGATTTCTTCAGGAAGGATAACTCCGCCACCGCCGCCAAAAATCTTGATGTGGGAAGCCCCGCGCTCCTTTAGCAAGTCATACATATACTTAAAGTATTCAATATGACCGCCTTGGTAACTAGTCATGGCAATGGCATTTGCATCTTCTTGGATGGCAGTATCTACCACTTCCAAAACGCTTCTATCATGACCTAAATGAATCACTTCGCATCCTGTTGACTGGATGATTCTACGCATAACGTTAATCGCTGCGTCGTGTCCGTCGAATAAACTAGCCGCCGTTACAATGCGTACCTTGTTTACCGGAACATAGACTTGTTGCTCCAACATAGCCGCAAATTTAACCCAAATTGGTCTTTTTCAATCTTTTTTTGGGGGATAAACACCCTTTTTGTGTTTAGAGACTATAGCTCGTTCTTTAGAAGATGTTTTTTACCGATTGTGACTCAAGTATGACGAACACTCAGAAAACATTCTATTGAATTCAGCGTCTTGTAGTTGTTATTTTTTATTGGTTTAGTTTGGTTAACGGAGATCCCGCATTCGCGGGATTTTCGTTATGTAGTGAATTCCAAGCACAGCCAAACCTGCTATAAAAAATGGCTGAGCAATTGAACGCGTGGTATCATTCAAATAAAATTCTCCAAACATCCAAATGACATTGGCGCATATCCAAAACATAACCGCAAGATTGTGCGCAAACTCGGTCTTATCCGCTCTTGAATACCATGTTAAATAAATGGCCAACAACACCGTAGGAATAGCCATGGAAAGTCCCAAGATCTTGTAATCCATAATCCAAGCAAAATCTTTCACTAACCACAACACAATGTGGAAGTTCTCTTTCTTGCGCAAAGCGTGCATATCAGCAAAAATAGGACTAATTTGCATGCGTGAATCTGTTTTTCATGGGGTCTTGTTTTTCAGCAGAAATGCATCAACGAGCCCTGCAGTTAGAAATCCCTTCCTATTCCAATCCGTTTGGCACCATTTTTTCGCCTACAGCATTGGCCGAAACCATTGAATACCTCTACAAATCAGAGGTTCCACCCTTTTTTGAATATCAACAGAACTTTCATTGTCTGCTGTTTGCTAATCGGTTTCAAAATACCTCTAAATCTGCACTTACCGAACAAATCAGGAATCAACTGATTGAATCAAAATCACACCTAATCAACGCCACTCACGTTTTTATCACATTAGGCACAGCAACCATTTACGAACACACAAGTTACAATCAATGGGTTGGGAATTGTCAAAAACTGCCGCAAAATCAGTTCAGCAAACGGCAGTTAACCATAGCTGAAATCAAAACATCCCTCGAAAAAATAAAAAACACCGTCCCCAAAATAAATCCCAAGGCAAAACTCATTTTTACCGTTTCGCCGGTGAGACATTTGAGAGATGGACTATTAACAAATTCAGTTAGCAAAGCCCTTCTGAGAGCTGCGCTGTATGAAATTTGCGTGGAATCTAATGGTCAAATAGAGTATTTTCCTAGTTATGAAATAGTTACAGAAGAACTTAAAGACCTGAAATTTTACAAACCCGACCAAGCACACCCCACAGATGAAGCCATCAACGTGGTGTTTGAACGATTTAAAGAGACCTATTGTTTCTCAGGAACCAGTCGATCTAGCAACTGATTCACATGTTCATTTACCCTTTGATATGAGGGCTCTACAGTATCAAGTCTATCAGTAATATCAATAGTTTTCAACTCACACTCATCAAGTTCTTTTTGCAAACCCTTCATTTCCTCTTTGAAGCCCTCTAAATCTTGATCAAAATCTCCTTTCTTTACACGGGTCTCAAGCCCTTTTAGGTTGTAAAAAGCATTTTCTGCCATTAATACCGCATTCTTATATTGGTTGGCTGCGGTTTTATAAACCCTGAATGTTTCGTTATATATGTTGAATTGAAGTTTATCATCTTCAGTAAGAGCATTGCCAGGTATGAAATTAGCTCTGATTCTTTGGGCCGCCATTTCTGTTTTACGTTCTTCGAACTCATCAATTTCGAAATGAAATTGACCTCGAATATCATTCAATTGTGACCAAGCAGAATCCAATTTCAATTGCATGGCATTGCGAAGTTCTAATTTTGAATCAGATCCAGAATTGCCATTACTTGTACAAGCAACTAAACCTAGAGTCAAAATAATTGACAAAAAACCCAACAAAATCAAAGGGTTTCGTGATTTTTGGACTATTTTAGTGTCGAAATTATGCATGAGTCCACAAACATACAAAAAGGCAAGCAATTTCAGTTTCTGAAAACGGTTTTGTGGCTCGGTTTAACTGCCTTCGGTGGGCCGCAAATGCACCTTCCTCATTTTAAAAAACGGTTGATTGAACGCAAACGTTTCATCAGTCAAGATGACCTTATTGAAATCACGGCATTTTGTAATTTGTTACCTGGTCCTACCACCACCCAAACCATTACTACGGTTGGATTAAAATTGGGTGGCCCTAAACTAGCCATAATTACCGTTCTTTTTTGGGCATTACCCGGTGCAGCCCTCATGTTAATGCTCGCCCTATCTCCCAAGTTTTTGTCAGCACATCAACTGCAATACATTTCTGCAACCGTTGTGGGATTCATGGTTTACGGCTTCCTAAGCATGAGCCAATGGATGGAAAAAACACCTCTAAATTGGGGCATACTTATAGTTTCTGGTATTCTTGGCTTTGCCATACATACTCCTTTGATATTTCCCATTGGGGTAGTTTTGGCTGCCCTAATTAGCGCAAAATTTGGAAAATACTCCGGCCCTAAAACCATTCTTCCCAAATCTCAAATCAAATGGCGAAACCTCACTGTTTTTTTCATCATCTTTACAGTTGTAGGTGTGGGTGGCTTATTGCTGAGCAAGTATAAAACTCAATCAAAATGGCTCCAACCCGTGGTTTATTTTGAAAATACCTACCGAATGGGCGCCCTATCCTTTGGAGGGGGAAACGTGCTGGCAGCTATGACAATGGAGCAGTACGTGCACCATAAAAAGAGACTAACCCTCGATGAATTGAATACCGGTATTGGAGCTATTCAAGCTACACCAGGACCCAATTTCAACCTAGCAGTTTATACCAACGCCGTAGCCATGAGAAATGCAGGCTATCAGGAATCGGGCCAAATTTTAGGTGGGTTCATTGGACTTATTGCTGTTTTTCTACCCGGAATACTTCTCGTACTTTTTGCCTATCCCATTTGGTCCATATTGCAAAATTACTCCGGTTTGCAAAGATCTATACCCGGAATATTTGCCGTTTCCGTTGGCTTCATCTTGGCCGCATCACTCATTCTTTGCGAACAACTATTAATCAATATTCAAAATCTTCCTTCGTCAAAAATATCTACACATCTTTTTGTCCTTACCACCACCGTGATCATGCTTTATTCTAAGAAAATCTCTACTCCCTTGGTCGTATTATTCTCCATCCTCGTAGGTTGGTTGATGCCCTAAGTTAATTTTTCATTATCTTCGTAAATATGAGTTTCGGGGCTTTTCGGGGGATATTCGCTCTCTTTGTATTCCTTCTTCTTAGCAATCACCTATTTGCTCAACGCAAACCCCAAAACAATAATCCTTACATCTTGTTCACCGGCTTGGTACTCACCTCTGATAGCTTAAAACCAATTCCATTGGTAAGCATCAAAAGCTCCAGACGTGGACTCATAGGCTACTCAGATGACAATGGATTCTTTGATGTTGTTGTTAGAAAAGGCGATACTGTGTATTTTGTACAAGTTGAAAAAGTCAGTTCATATCACGTCATTCCCGATACTCTTTCAAGTAACCGCTATTCTGTAGTAAAATTAATGACCCAAGACACCATCCATTTGTCTGCAATCTTCATTAAAGCACTTCCACTGAAAACCTTATTCAATCACGAATTTGTCAATAGAGATATTCCTGATGACCCACTTGAAAGAGCCCGTAAAAACCTTGAAAATGAAGCTGTCAAGGAAGAACTCCGTCAACGACCCGCAGATGCATCTCAAGCTCAAGCGTTGCTTGCTCGAAATAGAGCCGAACAGTTATATTACTACAATCAAGTCCCTCCCCAGAGGTATTTAAGTCCAACCGCTTGGATGCAATTCTTTGAAGCTTGGAAACGTGGTGATTTCAAGAAAAAAACCACCAAAAAGAGCACTTACGTTAGCCCTTATTCACCTACTCGTTAATTTCCGAAATTTAGTCTTTATACACAGAAGCCTTACTGGTACTTTTCATCAACTCCGTGGTGATGGGAATGCGTATCCCAAACCATTCACAGAACTGAGCAACTCCGTAAACTAATCCATATATAGTGCCCTTCAACGGCCATTTAGCCGGCTTGTAACCATAGGCATCAGCCACTGAAATTATTAATTTCTCGAAGGTGAGGTTGTGTGAAACACACAAGAATCGTTGTTTTTCATTTGCCAATGTAAATGGCAATTCATCGGTGATCTTTTTGGCGAGGTCCTCAACAAATACGAAACCGTTGGAGCCCACTGGATAAAGTGGATTGCCATTTTTCACCACATCAATCACTTGCTTTGAACTGGTATTTCCATCTCCTTGTCCCAAAACCACACCAGGGTAAAATACCTTCACATTCAGTCCCTCTTCCTTTCCCCTCCAAACTTCTAATTCAGCATAGTATTTGCTTAACGCATAATCAGTATTGTACGGCGAATCTTCTTCCCAGGGTGTGTCAAGGGTGATGGGGCCCTCTTCAACAGGTCTTCCTAATGCGGCAATTGAACTCACATGTAGGAAGTTTTTCACGCCTTTTTTTAAACACGCATTGACCAAATTACGGGTGCCTTCAACATTGTCTCGAAGCATTTTTTCTCTGTCTTTTGGATGGAAAGAAATGATCGCTGCACAGTGAACCACCGCATCAAAATCTGAAGAACTCACCGACTCTAAAACTTCATCGTAATCTATCAAGTCAACCGATACCTTTTCAAAACCCTCACTCAAATACAATTCTGTATCTGAAAATTCATACGGAATCAATCTTTCCGCATATTCTTTCAAAGAACCCTTAAAGCGCAACATCCCCTCATCGTGAACAGAATGACCTTGTCCATTTGGAGATGCATTGTAAATACGGGCAACAGAATCAAATAACTTCCAACTAGACTTGCCTTCACGATGGCACAATACCAAATCATGGCCTGCTCGTTGCAATTGCTGAACTACATGACTGCCAATAAATCCGGTGGCACCAGTGACTAAAATCTTCATATTATTTAGATTTCACAGAATCGCCCTGTTGTTTCAACAACGCCTCTAATTGTTGCTCAGGAGTCACCAAACCGCTGCGAATCATTTTGGCGGACTGAGCTGCACCTTGACTCAACGGATTATCAGGAAAACTATCTCTAATCATTTCGTAAAGCCTCAAAGCCTCATCGTAAACACCGAATTTCTCAAAATAATAGGCGGCGTATAACGCCATATCTAGCCTGCGGGCCTTGTTTGATGAATAATTTTTCAAATAGAAGTCTGCCCATTGTGCCGATTTTAACTTCTCCGTCTCGCCACGCTTTCCGGTTACATTGACCAATTGAAAACACAAAAATTCGCTTTCGGCGTGTTTAGGATATTTCGTTATAAAGGCTTCCAAGATTGAATCAGCGTTGCGAGGCAAACTATCAATGTTGAGTTTGTTGACATCCTCAGGAAGAAGTGCTTTCAATTCATTTACCGCTTTGAGGTCACGGTCAATTTCAGATTGGCAAGATGCTAGAAATCCTAAGAAGATTAAAAATCCCCCGAAAAAAAACAATCGCTGAAACCTTTTCATACTGCGAAAATAGGCATTACCATCGCAGTTGTGAAAAACTTGCGAACAGCATTTGCAATTATTGAGTTAAAATTGCTACAATGAGTGACCAACTGCAACCACAATATACCGAAAACGAAATTCGTAGTCTGGATTGGAAAGAACATATCCGACTGAGACCAGGTATGTACATTGGCAAATTGGGCGACGGAAAATCGCCCGATGACGGCATTTACGTTCTCATTAAAGAGGTTATTGACAACTCCATTGATGAGCACGTGATGGGCAATGGAAAACGCATAGAAGTGAACATCACTGATGAAAAAGTAACCGTCAGAGACTTTGGACGAGGAATTCCCTTGGGGAAGGTAGTTGACGTGGTTTCCAAAATCAATACCGGTGGTAAATACGACAGCCGTGCCTTCCAAAAATCTGTGGGACTTAACGGGGTGGGTCTGAAAGCTGTAAACGCTCTCAGCAGCTATTTCCTAGTACAAAGTTTCAGAGACGGAAAATCAAAACGAGCGGAATTCAATCGAGGTGAACTGACCGGTGATCACCATGAAGAATCTTCTGATCAACCCAACGGAACGTTGTTGGTTTTTGAACCCGACAATACCATTTTTAAAAATTACCGGTTCATTCAAGATTTCATCAGAGAGCAGGTTAAAAACTATACCTATCTCAACAGTCAACTGACCATAAAATACAACGGTGAGAATTTTGCTTCTCGAAGAGGACTTTTAGACCTATTAGAAACCAAAGTACCACCGGAAAGTGCATTATATCCCGTCATTCATCTTAAGGGCGAAGACTTTGAAATTGCAATGACCCATACAGAGGCTTACGGCGAAGAATACTACTCTTTTGTCAACGGACAGTATACTACTCAAGGTGGAACTCACCTACAGGCATTCAGAGAAGCTTATGTCAGAACCATTCGTGAGTTTTACAAGAAAGATTATGATGCCGCTGACATCAGAAGTTCCATTACGGCGGCAGTGAGTTTACGCGTGGTAGAACCCGTTTTTGAGAGTCAAACCAAAACCAAATTGGGTAGCCAAGAAATGGAGCCCGGCGGACAATCCCTAAAATCTGCCGTTTTTGAATTTGTCAAAAAACAACTAGACGACTATCTCCACCAAAATCCAGCAACCGCAGACGCCCTGATCAAGAAAATCCTTCAGAACGAAAGAGAAAGAAAAGACATGGCAGGCGTTCAAAAGCTGGCCAAGGAAAGAGCCAAAAGAGCCAACCTCCACAACAAAAAGTTGCGCGATTGCCGAACCCACCTTCCTGACCACAAAAAGGAAGAACGATACGAGTCTACTTTGTTCATCACCGAGGGAGATTCAGCAAGCGGAAGCATCACCAAGAGCCGTAATCCTGATCTTCAAGCGGTATTTTCTCTGAGAGGTAAACCGTTGAACTGCTACGGACTAAAAAAGAAAATTGTTTACGAAAACGAAGAATTCAATCTTCTTCAACACGCACTAGATATCGAAGAGTCGCTTGAAAACCTGAGGTACAACAACATTGTTATCGCTACCGATGCCGACGTTGACGGAATGCACATCAGGTTGTTGATGATGACTTTCTTTCTGCAATTCTTCCCTGATTTGGTAAGAAATGGACATCTATACATTTTACAAACTCCCCTTTTCAGGGTTAGAAATAAAAAAGAAACCATTTATTGTTTTTCAGACAGAGAAAGGCAAGATGCCATTAAAAAGTTAGGTCCTAAGCCCGAAATCACCCGATTCAAAGGATTGGGAGAAATCTCACCCGACGAATTTGGTAAATTCATTGGCAACGACATCAGGTTAGAACCGGTCATTCTCAAAGAAGATGCAAACATTGAAAAACTATTGAAATATTACATGGGCAAAAACACCCCTGAACGTCAAGAGTTCATCATTGACAATCTTTACATTGAGAAAAATGACCTCGTGGAAGTTTAACGTCAGCGTCTGGTTATCGCTATTCCTACTGGCATTCATTTTCACCTGGGAACGCACTCTGTACGCCGACAGTGCCTTTACCCTTTTCAATGTGCTCAACCGTTTTCCGGCGGTAGAACATTTCCGTTTTTCCCAATATTTGAACTTATTCCCGGCCCAAATCGCGGTTTATATACATTTACCCATTCAAGCCGTGGCGTCGTTACTGTCTCTCACTCCATTGGCATGGGCGTTCGCTGCTAGTTGGTATTCAACTGCACAATTCAAAAAGCCCCAATGGAGTTTTTATTTCTTGGGAATCTTTCTCATTACTGGCCCTGAATTCCAATTTTTAGGCACCGCCGAAATGATTTTGGCATTGATTTTCGGGGGACTTTTCACCCTAGAAACCCGAAAACCCCTAATTTTCCTATGGGCCACCACCGCGTATTTGGCACACCCTGGAATACTCCCTGCCCTGATTGCTGTTTCTCTTTTTCAGAAGCCATTTCACATTTTCAGCCTAGTCGCCACCGCCTTGATTAAATTAACACTCATTCCTGCTTCTGGCTACGAATCAGAAATTCTTGGCAAGTTCTTTCACCTTCAAAACGTGTTTCAAAGCTGGGGATGGCACTATTTTTACACGTCTATTTTTGGGGGATGGGCGTTGCCTTATCTCATCGTTTTTATTGGGGGAATCGTCGTTTTTCAAGGCAAACAACGATATACTTATATGGCGGCTGTTTTGCTTACCACATTTTTCATCACCCATCTTTATCAAGACGGCGACTCCGGTATGATGATGCAGAAAAGTTACGCTCCACTCTGGCTCATTATCGCGCTGCCGCTAATAAATTCTGATAAAAGCACACGCCTACAATATTCGGTTGCGGTTGTTTTTTTCTGGGGATGTTTTTTCCTCGTCAAGCAAGCCAATTTCCATAGACATCGACTGCAAGAATTAACAACAAAAATTCAAACTGCTCAAGACCTTTCTAAAAATGGGCTCAAAATAATCACATCGTACAACGAGTTTCACCCCGATGTTTTTGGAATAGCATGGGCCATTCCTTACGAATCCTTAATTTACAGCACCCACCTTAACTCATCAAAACCCGTTACCTTTTGCTTATCTGATAGCGCTACGCTATACGATTTAAAATCCAACAGCAACAAAAAGCCCCTGGGAAAAAATGAATTCCGAGGGGCTTCTTTTGCTTATCCGTTGAAGAATCATCAACTCAATCAACGGTATTTTTCTGGTCTTTCAAAAGATGCTTACCGCATCCAATGAAAACTGATTAGTAACGGTATTCGTCGCGCTTGAATGGACCACTCAAAGACACGCCAATGTAATCAGCTTGCTCAGGAGTCAATTCAGTCAATTCAACACCAATCTTCGCCAAGTGCAATTTTGCCACTTTCTCATCTAGGTGCTTAGGCAACACATAAACTTCGTTTTTGTATTTGCCGTGGTTCATCCACAATTCCATTTGAGCCAAAGTTTGGTTGGTGAAACTGTTACTCATCACAAAACTTGGGTGACCCATTGCGCAACCCAAATTCACCAAACGACCTTCAGCTAATACAATCACTTCACGTCCGTCAACATTGAAAATATCAACTTGAGGCTTCACAGTGTATTTCGCTGAACCGTAGTTTTTATTCAACCAAGCCATATCAATTTCATTGTCGAAATGACCAATATTACAAACGATGGTTTTGTCTTTCATCGCTTTAAAATGCTTATCAGTAACGATATTGCAGTTACCAGTTGCAGTAACCACGATATCAACCAAAGGAATAGCAGTTTCAAGACGCAATACCTGGAAACCATCCATAGCAGCTTGAAGTGCACAGATAGGATCTACTTCAGTCACAATGACACGAGCACCAGCTCCGCGCAAACTTTCCGCAGAACCTTTACCCACGTCACCGTATCCACAAACAACAGCAACTTTACCGGCCATCATAGTGTCGGTAGCACGACGAATCGCATCCACCAAACTTTCTTTACAACCGTATTTGTTGTCAAATTTGCTCTTAGTAACTGAGTCGTTGATGTTGATCGCTGGCAAAGGCAAAGTACCTTTTACCATGCGCTCGTACAAACGGTGAACACCGGTTGTGGTTTCTTCTGAAATTCCGCGAATACCAGCAACCAATTCAGGATAACGATCTAGACACATGTTGGTCAAATCACCTCCATCATCCAAAATCATATTCAAAGGTTGACGATCTTCTCCAAAGAATAAGGTTTGCTCAATACACCAATCAAATTCTTCTTCTGTCATGCCTTTCCAAGCATATACAGGAATACCTGCAGCGGCAATAGCAGCAGCAGCGTGATCTTGAGTTGAGAAAATGTTACAAGAACTCCAAGTAACATCTGCTCCCAATTCAACCAACGTTTCAATCAAAACGGCAGTTTGAATGGTCATGTGAAGGCAACCCGCAATGCGAGCCCCTGCTAATGGTTTTGATGCACCGAATTCATCGCGCAATGCCATCAATCCAGGCATTTCGGCTTCGGCCAATTTAATTTCTTTTCTACCCCACTCTGCAAGTGAGATATCTTTTACTTTGTAAGGAATATAGGTTGATGCTGTAGACATGTTCGAACTTTCGAACTGCAAAGATAGTTCAAAATCCGCAATTGCACCCACCCTTCTTCTGGGTGCGAGGACGAGGAGTTCCGCAAGAAACGATGGTTCCAATCACCAAAAAACAAGCCACTGTCAACAAGAATTTTCGCATCATACATCGCGAATATAAGGTGATTTCAAGTAAATCACTGAACTTTGCTTCATGACTATTCTTAGCATCTTAGACTTTTTCAGCGATTGGCTCCTGCATTTAGACGAGAAACTCACTTATTTGGTAGGCACCTATAAAAATTTAACCTACCTCATTCTTTTTGCCATTGTTTTCACTGAAACCGGCCTTGTAGTAATGCCATTATTGCCGGGAGACTCTTTGCTCTTTGCGGCTGGTTCTATCGCTGCTCTTGACAATACGTTGAATATTTTTGTACTCATTCCTCTACTAATTGTCGCGGCCCTTTTGGGTGATAACACCAATTATTTCATTGGTTCTCGCTTTGGAACCAGGGTTTTTGACCTCAATTGGAAATTGCTCAAACGCGAATACCTCACTCAAACCGAAGAATTTTATGCCAAACACGGCGGATACACCCTCATCATGGCGCGTTTTGTTCCCATCGTAAGAACTTTCGCCCCTTTCGCAGCAGGCATGGGTTCCATGACCTACGGAAAATTTTTGACCTATTGCATTGCCGGCGCCGTTCTTTGGGTGACCTCTATTACTTCCTTGGGATACGCCCTTGGAAACCATCCTTGGGTTAAAGAACATTTTGAAACTGTGGTCTTCGGCATCATTGGAATCTCTGTGTTGCCCATGATCTATCAGGCACTGAAATCCAAATTCAAAAAATAAACCATGCCCATTTCCAAACTCCAGCCTTTTTTGCTCGGACTCATTGGAAATCCGGTTGAACACTCCCGTTCGCCCGAAATTTTTTCTCGTTTTTTTTCTTCCGAAGGATATTTACACGGCCAATATTCACTATTTCCCTTAGACCAAATAAATGCGGTTACCTCACTCATTCACTCCCAATCTAACTTAATAGGGTTCAATGTCACAATTCCTTTTAAAACAGACATCATTCCTTTATTAACCTATATTTCACCTCAAGCAAAAGCCATAGGCGCTGTCAATACCGTTAAAATTGAACGAATTGACAACCAAACCCACCTTTACGGTCACAATACCGATTATTTTGGCTTCGAAGAATCCTTAAATTTACTTCCCCGGAAACCAAAACAAGCCATTATCATCGGCACTGGTGGATCATCGAAAGCAATAAAAGCTGTATTAAACACACACGAAATTCCATTTATTTACGTTAGTAGGAGCATGGGCTTAACTCTACCTGATCAGCACTTTACCGAAACATTATTGGTAAACTGCACCCCGGTAGGCATGTGGCCAGACACAGACGCTTCTCCTCTGCATTCCTTGAGAAAATTCGATTCTTCTTGTTCCTTAATTGACTTAATTTACAATCCTACTACCACCGAATTAATGGCCATGGCTCAAGCTTACGGCATTAAAACGATGAACGGGAAATATATGTTGCAAATCCAGGCTGAAAAAGCATGGGAAATATTTAAATCTTAAAAATGAAAACAAAATACATCCTCGCCTTCTCTTTAGCGACACTTTTTGTTGCTTGTGGCGGCCCCAAAAAAGTAGTTGACGGAGAACAACAAATCTTCACCCGTCAAGAAGTTGGCGAAATTATAAACAATATCTTATACGCAGGAGGCAAGAATCTTCCCTACCAAGCTCCAGCCGATAAACCTTGGACATTAAACCATACAGATCTCGATATATCTGTTGATTTTGAAAAACACACCATCAACGGAACGGCTACATTAACCCTTCAACCGTATTACTATTCTCAAGATAGCCTAGTATTGGATGCAAAAAAGATGGACATTTCTGATGTACGTTTAACTGGCCAAAATGGCACTTCAAATGGACCCGCACCTGAAAAATTAAACTTCAGATACACAGATTCTTTACACCTAATCATCAAGTTTAAAGAAAATTACACTGCTAATCAGAAAATTAAAATAAGCATTGATTACCAGGCAAACCCTGATAGAAAAGTATTTCAATTGGGAGAAACAACCGGAACAGCCATAAAAAGCGATAAGGGTGCTTACTTCATCAATACCGACGGGAAAGACCCTGTTAGTCCAATGCAAATGTGGACACAAGGCGAACCACAAGCTAATTCTTGTTGGTTTCCTACTATTGATGTCCCAAATCAAAAACACACCCACCGAATCAAAGTAAAATATCCTGCCCAACTCACATGCATTAGCAACGGTTCAAAGATTTCATCACAAACTGAACAGTTTCCAGCAAACGCAGGAGCACCAGCAAAACCTACTAAAACCGATGTATGGGAAATGAACCAACCGCATGCTGTTTACCTCACCATGTTGGCCATTGGCGATTGGAAAATAGTAAAAGATCGCTCAGTTAAATTCGATAAAGAAATTCCTGTTCAGTATTTTGTAGAAGATGTTTATTCTTCCGATGCCAAAGCTGTTTTTGGTAACACTCCTGAAATGATTGAGTTCTTCAGTTCTTTCACAGGTGTACCTTTTATGTGGGCAAAGTACGACCAAATTGTTGCTCGTGATTTTGTGAGCGGCGCAATGGAAAACACCACCGCAGTGATTCACAATGAAAGACTTCATGACCCTGACAACGACATGGAAGATTACGTTGCTCATGAGTTGTTCCATCACTGGTTTGGAGATTATGTTACTTGCGAAAGCTGGGCTCACCTTACTCTAAACGAAAGTTTCGCCAATTACTCAGAATACCTTTGGAGAGAATACAAATACGGCAAAGCCAATGCTGATGCCTGGATGTTTGAAAATTTAGATATTGATGCTGAATCTTCCAATAAAAATGCCTTGGTAAATCATCATTACTCCCTGATTGATGATCAATTCGATGATATTAGATACAATAAAGGCGCTGGTATATTACACCGCTTGAGAAACCATATTGGTACAGATGCTTTCAAAGCTTCTATGAAGTTATATCTATCTAGCTATGCCTACAAAAATGCCAACGTTTACGATTGGAAAAAATGCGTAGAAACGGTTACCGGAACCAATATGGATCACTTTTTCAATACTTGGTATTTCTCTAAAGGCCAACCAGACTTGTACGTTACACTTGACAACAGCACCGGTTCTTCGGTATTGAACATCATCAACTCTACAGACAATGGAGAGCCCACCCAATTGAGTTACGGAAAATCTAAATATTTAAAATTACAAATTCTTGCTCGTACCGATAAAGGCCGTAAAATAGACACCACCATTACCACTAGCGTTTACCAAGAATTGAATGAAATCAATTTCCCCAATGAAACATTGGTGCAATACCTTGTAGACCCATTCTATTCAAACGCGCTTATTATCAAAGGTAAAAGTTTTATAAGAGACAAAAATGCTGATATTGACCCAGATGAAATTGAAACCCATTATCAAAATTTGAAATTCTCACAAGAAATCAAAGCTTCACACATCATTCAAAAACAAATGTATGTTGATTGGTTGAAGAGTTACGTTCAGTTTGGCGTGAATCAGCCTAAAAGTCCTGATTGGCCTTCACTGAAAGCCAAAACCCAGGAAAGATTCATCACCGAAACACTAAACGGACTTCAAGATAGCAACATAAGCAGTGTTTGGTTACCACTTGCAAATGACTTTGTATTTAAACCGGAAGAACCTGTGGAAGAGAAATTTACCATGTTAGATCTGTTCCCAGCAAATGAAGCAACTCAGAAAAAATTCATGGATTGGATTACTTCATACTATCAAAATCCAAACATCAGCGCTCAAACTAAATTGCAGTTCTACAATTTCGTTCCAGCAGAAATAGAGAGTAAAATGGATGTTGCCTTCCCTTATTACAGCAATCCAAAGAAAGGCATTGAAGACATAGAAAGTGCTGCAAAAATGGGTAATTCACATTTAGCCGTTTTATATGCCCGTATTTTTTATGATTTAAACAAAGTTAAAGGCATTTCAAACAACGATTTGCTTTATCAATTTACATTGAACACTATTGGTAATTCTGATATCAACGCCAAAGTGCGAAGAGATCTAGCTTTAGTGCAATTCTCTAGATTGACTAATCCCCAGAAAAAATACGACTTGATGTTGGCTGTATTCAATAGCAACCTACACAAGGAATATCAATTCAAGATTTGCGATAGAGCCATTCCGTTTGCAGACGAAACCACTGGAATGGAGAATACTCAATTCTTACAAAAAATGTGGAATTCTGAAGTTGTTAAAAATTCATTGCTTTTCAAACGCATGCTCAAAAAGGCCACATCTAAAGAATGGGAAAATTTGTTGAATGAATATCCCTCAGAGAAAGAAATCATCAAATCAAGCACCAAAGACCGTTATAAACTGATAAAAGTCATACAAAATGTAGAGTGATTTTAAGAACTTTGTGTTTACACTTGGTTGTTATTTAAAATCATTCTAAATTTGTGGGAGGATGAGCACAAACGCGGCAGAAATTGAACTGGAAAGCACTTACGAAATAGAGTCGCTCAATGAAGGCAGTTTGCATCAAAAACTTTCAGAAATGGGCTGCATTCCCGGAACGGAAATAGAAAAACTATTTGCTGCTCCTGGGGGCGACCCTGTTGCCTATCGAATTGACTCCTACATCTTAGGACTTCGCCTAGCTGAAGCTTCACAAATCATGGTTAAACGCGTTAAATAATTGCGCATGAAGTGGAAGCGCATTGCCTTGATAGGAAATCCCAATTGCGGAAAGTCCACGCTTTTCAATAGGCTCACGGGCCTGTCTCAGAAAACCAGCAACTTACCCGGAACTACAGTAGATTCTTTCGAAGGAAAGCTCCACAATACAGAAACTACCTTAGTTGATCTACCAGGAATTTACAGTTTATTTACCAATACCGACTATGAGAAGGTGGTAGTGAAAAATCTTTTAGGTATAGATACACAAGCACCTGAAGCTCTGTTTTTCATCTTAGATGCCTCAAACTTACGCCGTAACTTGTTGTTGCTTTCACAAGTCGCTGAATTGGGTATACCCACTGCGGGCATTCTCACCATGCACGATACGGCACTTCGACGAAACATTGAAATTGATATTCACGAACTCTCAAAGGAACTGGGAATTCCCATCATTACATTCAATCCTAGAAAAGATAAAGATATAACCCAAGTATTAAATCTGAACCCATTTGTAGGACAAAAAATCCAAAACACACCCAACTTTACAGATCGATTAAAATGGTTCATTCAAGGTACCCAGCCCGAAGGAATATCGGCTGAAACACTGCTTAGATATAACCAAATTGATGGTATCATCAAGAAAAGTGTTAAGCGAAAAACCAAATTCAGCGCTGTCAATACACTAAAAATTGACAAAGTGCTCATCCACCCTATTACAGGAATTATGGCCTTCATATTGGTGATGCTCGCCCTATTCCAAAGCGTTTTTATGCTCGCAGAATTCCCCATGCAGGGAATTGAATGGGCATTTTCAGCAATAAGATCTCAAATTGATCAATGGTTACCATCAACAACTACCCTTGGGAACTTTGTGAGCAATGGTATCATCAGCGGACTAGAAGGAGTCATCATTTTCGTACCACAGATTTTCATCCTCTTTTTCCTAATTGGAATTTTAGAAGATAGCGGTTACATGGTTCGCGCCAGTTTCTTAACTGACAGAATCATGCGCAAATTGGGACTTAACGGCCGTTCTATCATTCCACTTGTTGGAGGATTTGCCTGCGCCATCCCATCGATCATGGCCACGAGAAACATCCGAAACAAAACCGAGCGTTTGGTGACGATGTTGATTGTCCCCCTCATGAGCTGCAGCGCGCGTTTACCAGTATACATCTTACTGATTTCCTTGGTAGTGCCTGTGGGCGTTTTTTGGGGACCATTTCACGCACAAACCGTCTTGATGACCTCAGCCTATTTTGCCGGAATTTTCGTAGCCATTATCATGGCCATTGTTCTTAAAATATTCCTAAAAAACAGAGAAACCTCTGAATTTGTATTAGAACTTCCCACCTATCAAGCCCCTCGTTTACAAACCGTTTTGAACAACGCTTGGATCAAGTGCAAATCTTTTCTTAGGGAAGCAGGTAAAGTCATCATCATCATATCTATGGTGTTATGGGCTCTCTCTAATTATGGCCCATCCAAAGCTATGTTAAATGCTGAGAAACTTGCACAAATTGAAACAGCCCAAGGCAACCCAGATAGTCTTCAAATCAAAAACTCCCTAAAATTAGAAGCCAGTTATGCAGGACATCTCGGAAAATTCATTGAACCTGCAATTAGACCTTTAGGATATGATTGGAAAACGGGCATTGCATTGATTTCATCTTTCGCCGCACGTGAAGTTTTTGTGGGAACCATGAGTACCCTTTTTCAATCAAATGAGGAAGAAGATGTAGTAGGAATTAGGCAAAAAATGCAAGCCCAAATCAATCCAACCACAGGCTTAGCTCAATATACACCGGCTTATGCTATTAGCTTAATGCTATTTTATGCTTTCGCATTACAATGTGTAAGCACCGTTGCGGTATTAAAAAAGGAAACTGGAACCTGGAAATGGTCTATTATTTTGTTCTTACTCTATGGTTTCATCGCATATTTCTCAGCGTTCATCGCATATCAATCATTAACTTAAAACAAGTTATTAATTTATCGGTTTTTTAGTTGCAAAAATTGTAATTTTGCACGGCTAATTTTATCGTTTTTATACATGAGGCAGTTAAAAATTTCAAAACAGTTTACCAACCGCGAAAACAAGTCCCTTGACAAGTACTTGAACGAAATCTCAAAAGTGCCAATGATTGATGCACAAGAAGAAGTTCAACTCGCACAGCGAATTAGAGAAGGTGACCAAGCTGCGTTGGAAAAACTGGTTAACGCCAACTTAAGATTTGTGGTATCTGTATCAAAGCAGTACCAAAACCAAGGACTTACCTTGGGTGACCTCATCAATGAGGGGAACATGGGCCTCATTAAAGCTGCAAAACGCTTTGATGAAACCCGCGGATTCAAATTTATTTCTTATGCAGTATGGTGGATCAGACAATCCATTCTTCAAGCATTAGCAGACCAGAGTCGTATTGTTCGTCTTCCTTTAAATAAAGTAGGAAGTTTAGGGCGTATCACTCAAGCTGCAGCTCGTTTGGAACAAGAACTTGAAAGAGAACCAACACCACAAGAAATTGCTGACTCTTTAGAAATCCCTCTTACTGAAGTAGAAAACGCACTGCGTTCTTCAGGAAGACACCTAAGCATTGATGCTCCCTTGGCAGAAGGCGAAGACAACACACTGCTTGGTGTTCTTGACAACAACGATGAGCCCAATCCAGACATGCCCCTTTTGAATGAATCATTGCAAAATGAAATCAATAGGGTAATCTCCACTCTTAGCGACAAAGAACGCGATGTCTTGAAGTATTACTTTGGTCTTGACGGCAACGCCGCGCATACCTTAGAAGACATTTCAGACAAAGTAGGTCTAACCAGAGAAAGAGTACGTCAAATCAAGGAAAAGGCGTTACGTCGTTTGAGAAAATCAAGCAAAAGCAAAATTCTGAAAAGCTATTTGGGTTAATCATCTGATTATTTACATGCCCAACAATAAAAAGGGCCGTCTTGCGACGGCCCTTTTTATTGTTTACCAAATCTTAATATTCTAATTCAACAATGTTACAGTTCCTTTGTAAGTATACAATTGGTTGTCAACATATCTGAATACCATGGAGTAACCATAAACACCTTCTGGCACTTTAACCCCTTCGCTGTCAATTCCTAACCACTTCTCATCTGGCTTAGTAGTCTTCCACATGATATTTCCCCAACGATCAAAAATCATAAATTCGTATCGTTCCAATCCAAAAGTCGTGTAAGGACCAAATCCTTCATTCAATCCGTCAATATTTGGACTGAAAGCTGTTGGTAGCCACATCAGTAATTCAGGCTTCAAGAAAATCACTGCAGAAGCACTGTCTTTACATCCTGCAGGTGTAGATGCCATTAGTCTCACTTTAAAATCTCCTGTAGCACTGAAAGTTTTATTTATTGGACCCATTCCGTAATCTACTTGCCCATCTTGGAATATCCATTCCAAATCAGTCGCCCCTGAACCCGTAAAGTCAAATCTCCAATCAGTTTCCAAGCCTTTACTCAATAAATACTCAGAAGTAAAACTGGCTTTGGGCTTAACATATATATTGACTGGATAAGCTGTTGCCTTGCCTATGCAACCGTACGAACTAGTTACATTCAAATTAACTAAATAAGCTCCTGCAGTGGTGTAAGTGTATTTAGGACTTGAAGATGTGGATGTACCGCCATTGCCAAAGTCCCATGAATACGATGCAGTGCCTTTATTGAGCAGGAGCAAACTACCAAATTGTATTTCTTCACTTGCACAAGCATCTTTACCAGTAATTGACACCAATGGTGTCTCAGCTACATATATGCTTAGAGATTGAGTTGACAAACATCCTTCAGCTGATGCAACACCCAAAGTAACCACTTTGAAACCAGTATCAGTCAAAGTTTGGGTTGGTATATTTTTCTGCAAAACTTGTATGGGTGTTCCACTACCGCCTGCAATTTGCCAACCATACATCACTGGAACAGTAGCTCCATTCTCATTAGATGAATTCGTAAAGACGAAACTATTATTTTGAACACATTGTTCATCGTCATTCACAGTAAATTTAGCTACTGGAACGGCGAAAATTCTCACATCTTTAGTCATAGAATCCTTACAGCCTTGACTAGATGTGATGACCATTTTCACGGGATACTTACCTGTGGTGGTAAATGTTTTATTTAAATAAGTAGAACCATTTGCTTTGTTTCCATCATTAAAGTCCCACAAAACAGTATATGTGCCTGAGAAATTAGTCTTATCTACGAAGTCAAAATCTTGCGAATAAAAGCAAGCAGTATCTTTATTTACAGTAAAATTAGCAGTAGGAGTATTAACCACCGTAACAGTAGTCACCGCAGAATCTTTACAACTTTGATTAGAGGTCACCACATGCTTCACATTGTATATTCCAACTGCAGCATAAATCTTTACAAATGAATCGTTTGAGGAGCTAGAACCATCTCCAAATGTCCAATCATGAAATAACTTTCCTCCGGCGTTCCAAGTATTCGCGCTTTTGAAATTAAATCTATTACCTACCAAACAACCAATAGCATTATCTGGGCTAATCGATGCATCCGGTACTTTGTAAACAGTAAGGTTCTTCTGAACCGAATCCATACAACCATGAACGGTTGTAGCTATTAAACGAACCCAATAAACTCCTTCAGTATTAAACTTTTTGGAAGTAATCACCTTAGCATAATTGGTTGTGCCGTCGCTATATTTCCAATCACTTCTAGAAGTTAACTGGCTATTCGAAGGCACGGTACTTCTGCACTCTAAATCGAAAAAATGCCCTTGAAAACAATTTGAACTATCGGTAACAGTCAAGATGGCTTTGGGCTCGGGCGCTACAAATACCGTTGAACGGGCGCTATCTCTGCAACCCTTATCTGTTTCAGTGATCAACAATATCTTTTGAGTTCCAGTGTCGGAGAACTTGATATTGGTCAATGTACCCTGATTTGGATATGACTTACCAGCTATTTGCCATTCATCAGTAAATGAACCAATTGCAATGGTTGTATTATCGTAAAATTCAAACTTATTGGTTTTCTTACATTGGTCAAAGATCTTACTGCCAATGGTTGTTTTGGCTACAGGATAAACAATAAACAGTGAATCAATCGTGTCATGGCAGAAATATGGAGTTTGAGTAATAAGTCTTATATTGAATGTATCTGCATACTTGAAAACATGCCTGCCCTTTCTATCGCTGCTGGTGTCTTTTGCAGATCCATCACCAAAATCCCAAAACGACCTTCCCACGCCCAAAGGACTACTGCTGCTGTCTATGACATTTGCAATTGCATTTTGGCAGAAATGAGTAACTGGGAAATTGATTTTTGCGATTGGATAAGGATGTACTATTAACGTTGTATCTAAAGTATCTCGACACCCTTTTCTCGATTGAACTATATACCTTAGATTGTTTGTACTCAATGAATCGAAAGATATTTTAAAATCTCTAACGCTATCTTTTTTTGTAATTGCTTTGGTGTGCTGATATTCTGCAGACCACCAAGAAAGTTTCCAACCATCACCGTTGTATTTGCTACCATCAGTCATATCAAATACATTTTGCTTGTAACATTGGTTCAAAGTATCGTATTTAATGCCTGCATAAATCACATTGGCTCTTCTCACATAAGTAGTATCAGCTGCAGCGCAATTAGTAGATGTATCTAAAACTCTTACCCAGGCAAACCCATCTTTAGTAGCGGTGTAAGTATTTTTTGTTGAGTTATCATGCCACTTATAAGTAAATTTAGAGGAAGAAGGAACTTTCAATTCCACATTTAATGTGTTCGCACATTGAGTAGTTGTATCAGGGAAATTGAATACGGGTCCAGGTAAAACGTTGATAATTTTACTTCTGATGATGGTATCGTCCTTATTACAAGCATTTGGAACCACCACTTTCATCAGAACATAGTAAGTTCCGATTTTTGAAAATTTATGCGTAACTGAGTCTCCCCACTCTTCGGGAGAACCGTCGCCAAAATTCCACTTTGTACCTTTGATTTTTGAATTTTTATTTTTAGATACTAGTTTAACGGGCTCACTTGGACATTTACCTTTTCGTTTGATGTCATAATCATATTCAATGTTCTCAAATAAAGCTCCCGCTGAATAGGAATAACTTTCGTAAGGGCCAACACCGTATGCCACTACAATCATTCCACTATCACATTGCAATGTATTGGAACTTGGATTTGCTACGCTTAGTTGGGCATATGAATAATTTTTACCACTACAAGTGTAATCAGTAAAACTCGTTGCTGCCACTTTTGTACCATTCAAGAATACTGCATTCTTTGCTGATTGGTCAACCAAAACGTTTACCCAATGTTGATTCATATTTGAGGTAGTTGCAGTTCCTACAATGGTTTTAATTAAACGTTGATTCACATCTGGAGAAATGAAAATTGCAGGATCTCCATTGTTACCCGTCAAACCTGAACAAACCCCATTTTTCATGTACTGAACTACGTAGGCCGGCTTTGATGTATTAATACAAGTAGCAGCACTTGTAGTCACATGACGATAAACCCATTCTCCAGCTTTTGCGATAGTAGCAACCACAGTGCCATTAATGGTTACAACGGTATTATCAGAGGCAGCTACAATTTTCACAGCATATCCACCCGTTTGATTCCTAAACGGCATCAATACATAATCTTTTCCTAAAGCATTTGTTGGTAGAACTTGCGTGTATAAATGGTCTCTCCCGTTAACACCACCCCCGCAATTACCTTTAGTCACGTGAGCTGATCTATTTCCTGAAAAAACGTTTATTTTACCGCATCCATTGATTACTCTGACTCTTGTACCCGTCAAATCACCTGCTTTTGCGCCTGTTGCTGCCCATGAAGTTGCAGCTGGATCTGTATTATTCGTTCCCGTAGCTTTCACAGACTGGACTTGATAAATTTGTCCTTTTTGCATCGTAATTGTGAAGGCAGTACCTGCAGCTTTACCACCTTTGGTAGGGGCTGTAGGTGTTATTTCAACAGTCACGTTATTATCCATGGCAATAATTACAAACTCACTCTCACCATAAGAGGAAGTTACATTAGGAAAAGATCCGGTTGGAGCGTTTGGAGGAAATGAAACTACGTAAAACTCGGGAGCCGCAGGAATGGATTCATAAGGCAAAACGAAAGTTCCATCCGAACGATTCAGCTCCAAATTCATACAATAAACGTTGACAGGGTCTTTGGCAACTATGCGCAATCCACGTCGACTGTTAACATCAGTTGAGGCGAATTCAGACCCAACTGGATAATAAAAGTTTACGTCTACTGAAATACGATTGACTTTATTTGCCTGGATAGTATACGATGCCGAAGAGCCAGTTAAGCGTGGGTTATCTAAAACTAAAGTGGTGTTTATAGGTGAGGTTACAAAGATCAACAAGGTGTCTGGAAACCCGCCATTCCGTGTCTCCATTTCCATGAATGACATGTAAAATTCCTTTCCCGTTGAACTGATTTGTGCCTTTCCTTCGGACGCCAAGAAAATCATCCAGAACGTCAAGATTCCTTTTAAAATACCTTTGTATTTATGTTTCATTTTAACTGTGTCTTTTTATATAACAATCAAACCCCGTTTGTCGTTTCACGACAACAACGAAAAAACCCAAGGTTTATTGCCAAGCCTTACAGGCTTAAGACACAAAAAACACTTTAAATGAAGCCTGAAAAATCAATGATTACAATTTATTGACAGCTACTAAAAAAATCTATAGTGAAATTACTCCGCTAAAAATCAACTCTTCATCACAATAGACAGCTACAAATTGACCGGGAGTTGCATTTTTTTGTAATTCTTTAAATACAACTACTACCCCACCTTCAGGGCTAGACACTAAAGCACAATCAAATGCAGTTTGTCTGTATCTAATTTGGCATTTCAAATTGAAATTTGGAGTAATAACTGATGAATCTTGCAAAAAATCAGACGCTAAATCAGGTCTAATCCATTGAATTTCAGTAGTATTTACATACAATCCCCGATAATACATCGCTCCATGCTCCTCTCCTTGTCCAACATAAATGATATTTTCATCAACGTCCGTAGCCAAAACAAACAAAGGCATAGGTTTACCCCCAATTTGGAGTCCTTTACGTTGACCCCAAGTGTAAAAATGTGCCCCCTTGTGCTCGCCTACAGTTTTTGATGAACTTAAAGCCGGATTGAACCTTAAAACAGCGGCATCTGGAGTTACGTGTTCACTGATCTTATTGAAATAATTCTGAACCGCTGAATCGTTTACGTCAATTTCTTTAACTAAACCTTTCTTGATAGATAACTTCTGTTGGAGAAAATCAGGCAAACTTACTTTCCCGATAAAACATAGTCCTTGAGAATCTTTCTTTGCAGCAGTTGACAAATCAATTTCATGCGCAATCTCTCGAACTTTAGGCTTTAATAGTTCACCGATAGGAAACAATGCTTTGGAAAGCTGATATTGATTGAGTTGACATAAAAAATAACTTTGATCCTTATTTGGGTCCACCCCTCTGAGCAATCGAAAAACTTCATCCCCTTCATCATTTATCAAGGAATCTTTTCGAACATAATGTCCAGTAGCTACAAAATCAGCGCCCAATCCCATGGCCGCTTTTAGGAATACATCAAACTTAATTTCTCTATTGCAAAGTACGTCGGGATTCGGAGTTCGTCCTAATTCATATTCATTGAACATATAATCAACTATGCGTTCTTTATATGTTTCACTTAAATCAATCACTTGAAAAGGGATGCCTAATTTCTCAGCAACCATAAGGGCGTCTCTAGAATCATCAATCCACGGACATTCATCTTCTAAAGTTACTGAAGCATCGTTCCAATTACGCATAAAAAGACCAATGACTTCGTACCCTTGCTGCTGAAGAAGATAAGCTGCTACTGAGCTATCCACCCCACCTGAAAGCCCTACGACTACCTTTGGTTTGTAATTTAAATCTTGCCTTCCCATTTCCTTAAAAACCATTCTGCACCAAAAAGTAAAACAATGAGACACAAAAATAAGACTTCGTCAGTTGCAAAAATTCTGCTTTGCAAAATTTCAATTCGAGGTTTATCGAGTTCTCTTTTTATTAATTGGGCCATTACAGAGTCTATTCCTTTGTTTTTTGCTAGATAAAATCCACCCTCAGATTTATGGCTCAAATCGTTAAGCAGATCATGATTGGCTTTCATGGTTTGCAATTCCAAAGAAACTGTGTCTACCTCAATAAATTGAGTGAACTCTCTTTGATTTACCCCAGGAATAGGTGTTTTAAGTTGCACTTTTAGGGTATGTCTTCCACCAATACTCGGCCTAAAAACCCCAGTAAATAAGGCTAAATTAGTGGTTAAACCAATGTTTTGAGATTTACCAACTTTATCTGTAATAGTGCATGATACATTTGCATTATCAACCTTTTTTGAAGCGCCATCATAAAGACTAAACTTGAATTTCCCCTGCAATCCTACGATCCAATTACTCTTACTTAGACTCCACTCAATATTCTTTCCTTTCAAATTTTGGTTACTTAACCAATCAACATTGCTTCTTACCCATTGATCAAACCATTTACTTTCGCTAGTCTGTTTCAACTCTTGAATACGCCACTTCCAAATTCCAAATCCCACAAAATACAACTTCCTCCCCTCAGAATCATCGGCAAAAGAGAGTGGCAAATTTGTATTTACTCGATTCCATTGCTGAAATATTTGGATTTTTTCTCGGGGGATATTTAATTTCAGCAAGGGAATATCAACACTTTTAAACGGAAATGGAAGTGCCTCTAATGAAAACAGTTCAAAATCCTTATTCACTTCTGGAGTGACTGACTGATTTTTGGCAGGAATTGCTCTGTTTAAGATAGAAGTCTCTAAAGATAATTGACTGGTTGCGTCTGAAAACAACCAAAAAGGCAAACCGCTCTTTTTCAATTCATTAAAAGCGTCATTTTTTATATTAAACGCTATAACTGCATGGGTATTTGGAGGCAGTTCTGAAATACTCTTTGATTCGATCAATTCAAATTGTTCTACTCCTTTTAAAGCATTTCTTATGGCACCGAGATCGGGATGAACCGTATTGTACAAAAGGGCTATCTTCTTTTTCAGCGATACCACTTCAATCACAGACGTTTTAATATTGTTGTAGGTATTCTTTTCCTGAGTGTTAATGGGCCGAGCTTTGACTAGAAGATCATTCAAACCTTCAACTTCACCTTTTCCTCTGAAAACAACTCTTTGCATATCGAGGTCACTTTGAGAAGTGAGCGAAATAGATTCCACTAATTTTCCTTTCTGAAAAAAATCGACAACCACTTTTGAGCCTTTCAACAATTCTGTTTGGATGGCTGCTTCAACTTCAAAATCATTTCCTTTAAAAACAGATTCATTCACTGTTAAAGATGAAACAATTGCATCTGGGTATATTTTTGGATCACCTATTCCAAGAGCGAAAATGGGGCTTTTTACTTGATTCAACAGCGGACTTCCGCCTCTGTTTACAATACCATCGGAAATCAATATACAAGCTTCAGGTTGCACCGCCTCTTGCTTGATAAACTCTGTTACCTTATCTAATCGAGTGGAAAATCCAATAGAGTCATTAATGTCATCAGCAACCTCAGACCCAAAGAAAAATTCATTCAATTGAATATCATCACCAAATTTTTCAGTAAGTTCCCTTTTAAAATCTTTGGAAAGAGGGATACTTTCTTTGCGGGCTGATTCACTCGCGTCAATAAACAGGGAAATAATTGGTTTGCGTTGAAATGATTTCTCAGCGTTCCAAGAAGGACTAAATAGTAAAAAAAGGAGCAAAAATGTGGCAAAAAACCTGAGAAGAGCTTTTATAGACTTCCATTGGTTTCCGTAAACGAGAAATGTAACTGCTACGGCCCCGCCAAGGGCCACAGGCCAGGCGTACCAGTTAACCATTAGTGTTTAACAACCAACCGTTGATTTACCCAAGAATTATTTTGCACAAAACGAACAAAATAGATGCCATTAGGCACTTCAGAAAGGCTCAAACAACCCTTACTCGTATTTAACACAATTCTACCTTGAACGTCTAACAACTGAGCATCAGCAACTGGCAATTGTACAAAATCATTCGCGGGATTTGGAGATACCCTAGTTACTATTTCATAACTTTCAGTCGATGCGCCCCAGCGAACCATAATTGTAAACGTTAAGGTGATTTTATCTGTGGGTGAATATTTATTCCAAACTTCATAAACCACAACCGCCGTATCTGATTTACCGTTTGGATAAACCGTTAATTTGAGTGAATTTTTCTCATCATCAGGAGCGATTGCACTCATGGTATCTTCGTCTACAAATCCACCAAAACAATTGCGATTGTCGCAAAAACTGATGTCCCAAGTAGAAGGAAAATCGACACTTACTTTTTTATATTGAAGCACTACTGGAGCCTGAGTTAAATTCTTCAGGTGAATAGCACAATCCATAAATCCATTCGCGCTGGGATAATATTGAACATCGGTACCTTCAACTGCTTGAAAAGACTGAGCATTCGTCCCGATTGAAAATAGGCCCAAGGCCAAGGTTAATAAAATTCTCATATTACAAAAATACGGGCAAAATCATCCAAATTAGAAAACTTGCCTGCGAATAATTTATTTGACTCCAAATCAGAAGGCAATGTTACATCTTGGAAATTCTTATCCTTATCAAAAAAGGCTGTCTTAATTCCGGCATTTATGCCACCCCATACATCGGTATCTAAATTATCTCCAATATAAACACATTCAGTGGGCCCAATAGAAAGACTTTCAAATACATAAGAGAAAAATTCAGAGGTGGGCTTAGGAAATCCAACTCGCTCAGAAGATTGCATAAAATCAATAAATGCTCCAATGCCAGAGGACTTAAGTTTTATTTGTTGGGTCTCTTCAAATCCGTTGGTGAGTATTCCAACTTTGAATTTCTGACTAACAAGTGACAGGCATTCCAATGCTCCGGGAATCAATATGGGCATGTAAGGACATATTTCTAAATATTCTTCCCAAACATTCGATGGTTGTAAAGCGGGTTGAATACCCATTAAATCAAACGTATCAGAAAAACGTTTAGTTCGAAGAATCTCTTTTGAGACTTCTCCGCTTTCGTATTTCTTCCAATACGCTTTGTTTACGTCTTCATACAGAGAAATAAATTGATCTACGTGATAATCTGAATGTAAGTGAAGTTGATGACGTTCAAAAAGTACTTTTAAGGCCTCCCTGGCATTGGCATCAAAATCCCATAGGGTATTGTCTAAATCAAAAAATACCCACTTGAGATTGTTCATTTAAAAATGGATTAGTTTACCGAGTCAATCCATTTGCAGAGCTCTGCATTGATTTGATCAATTTCGCCAAGGCCGTTAATACCGTGGTATTTATCTTGTCCAGCATAAAATCCTTGGATAGGCAAGGTTTTATTCAAATATTCGTGGAAACGGTTTCTGATGGTCTCTTCATTTTGATCGTCAACCCTCCCGCTGGTTTGTCCTCTTAATAGTAATCTTTTCACTAATTCATCTTCATTCACTTCAAGACCCAACACCATAGAGATGGAAGTATTGAATTCGTTCAACATTTGATCTAGAGCTTCGGCTTGAGGAATGGTTCTTGGAAATCCATCGAAAATAAATCCAGCTGCTTCGGTGTGTGATTGCATATAATTTCGAACCATACCAATTACAACCGCATCTGGAACCAATTCGCCTTTAGAAATATATTCATTGGCTTGATTTCCCAATTCGGTGCCTGCTTGACGTTCTGCACGAAGCAAATCTCCAGTAGAAATGTGCTTCAAATTATAGGTTGAAATTAACTTTTCGCTTTGTGTTCCTTTACCAGCACCTGGAGGTCCAAATAAGATGAGATTTAGCATAGCTTGTTTGACGCTGCAAAGTAAAAGATAATTCTATGGGAATTAAAATGAAAAATCGCATTGATTTTTTTTGTGATGAGAGGAATTATCCGTTATTTCGTAAAATAACAATCGTAACACAATGAAAAAATTATTATTTATCGCTCTGATTTCAGTAGGTGCTGCAGGTTTCATGCAGAGCTGTAAAGACGAAACTCCAAGTGGTGGAGACCAACCATTGACTGTTGCCAATAAGCAACGTTCACTTTTAATTTATAGTACTGCTACTTGGTGCGGACCTTGCGGTGCTTCAGGTGGACCAGTTTTCAAGAAAGCTATGGCATCTATGGGAACAGATGATTTGATTTGCTTAGATTTACACCCAGCATTAGGTTCATTATCCATGTTGACTCCCATTGGATTGCGTGACGACAAGCCTGCTGACTCAGTTTTCTTTGCTCCATTCTCAAGTCAACTTTATGGCGCATGTTTGCCTAACGGATACATCCCACATTTCTATTGTGATAACTCAGTTTTGGGTAACAGCGGTGTAACTGATCAACAAATTAAGGATTTTGCAACCAGCTATAATGCTAACGTAGCTCCACAAATTGGTGTTGCATTAAACGCAACTGCTAGCGGCAATGACATCAACATCAAATACAAAATGAAAGCTTTGAACGCTGATGGTGGTGATTATTACACTTCTTTAGTTGTTATAGAGAAATCAGTAAATGCTTATCAGAACGTATCTGGTGTAGGTAATACTTCAGTAGAACACAAGAACATTGTTCGTGGTTCTGCTAAATACAGCAGTGTAAATACTACCACAACACCATGGACAAATGCTCCAGTTGCTTTTGGTGATGTTGAGATGAGCAATCCAACCAACGGAACTGAAATTGAGAAAACCGCGAAATACACATTCAAAGCCCCTTCTCAAGGTTTCAAAGACATGTTGGATGGTCAAATCAAGCCACAAATTGGTGGGTTTGGTTTCGGATGGTGGAACTTCAACAAGAGCAATACTGCTGTAGTTGCCATTGTTTGGAAAAAAGAAGGTACTTCTTGGTTCTATGTTAACTCTGCTTACGCTGACGTTAAGTAATAAATAAACAAGCAATATAAAAAAGGCTGCCCAAGGGCAGCCTTTTTTTATGATTTCAACTTTTAATTATCTGTTTTTAAAATCTGGTTTGCGCTTCTCTACAAAAGCACTCATGCCTTCCTTCTGATCTTCAGTTGCGAATAACATGTAAAAGTTCTTCCTTTCAAAGTACAAGCCTTCCTGCAATCCGGTATCAAACGCTTTCAATACACTCTCCTTGGCCAATTGTATGGCAATGGGTGATTTTTCAGCCGCTTTACGCGCCAATTTGATGGCTTCATCTAAGTATAAGTCAACAGGCACCACTTTGTTAATCAATCCCGCTTCACGAGCTTCCTCGGCAGAAATAAAATTACCCGTCAAAACCATCTCCATGGCACGTGCTTTTCCTACCGCGCGAGTCAAACGCTGAGTACCACCAGCACCAGGCATGACACCTATATTGATTTCGGGTTGACCAAATTGGGCAGTTTCACTCGCCACTATCATATCGCAAAGCATCGCCAACTCACATCCACCACCCAAGGCGAAGCCGCTTACAGCTGCAATAATGGGTTTCTTAGTGCGTCTGATACTATCCCAGGTTGAAAATTGATCAATTTTGAGCATGTCAACAGCAGTTCTACCTGCCATTTGCTTGATATCCGCACCCGCAGCAAAAGCGCGCTCATTTCCAAAAATCACAATGGCTCTGATAGAATCGTCTGAGTCAAAATGCTCTAAGGCAGCTTTTATTTCGCCCATCAATTGAAGATTCAATGCATTTAATTCTTTCGGACGATTTAACTGAATGCCCGCAACCTGTGGGGCCAGCTCAGCATGCGTTAAAATAAATTCATACGACATGCCACAAAAGTACAAGATTATAACTTGGGTAGAAAATACCGTTTATAAATGGTCCAAATTCCCCATCCAATTAAAGCGCCCAAAAGTCCCCCGAAAAAAACATCCCCAAAATAATGCCTTCCTAAATACACTCTTGAATAAGCAATTGCTGCAGCGGTAAAAATCATCAAGAAAAACAAAGGCTTTCTCCACTTTACCTCTTCCACCAAAATTAAAATAATCAACGGATATAGGGCAAAAGAGTTCGCCGAATGACTGCTTACAAATCCATAACTGTTATGCCCTTGACCATCAGGAAAACGGGCATGCAAATGCTCTTCAAAGGCTGGACGAACCCTTTTGAATGTGGGCTTAAGCACCCTAGAACTTATTGAATCGGCCAAACCAAAGCTCAAAATCATGGCGGCAATGGGAATCAGAGCGCGTTTTTTAAATTTTCTTATGGCAGCGATGAGTGCCCAAACGTACAAAAAAATGAATGTTTTACTTGAACTCAAAATAATCATTATGGGATCCATCCACTGACAGGCCCAATCTTGATTTATCTTAATAAAAATCTGCTCATCTATACTCTGTAGAAAATCAAGCATGCCCTTATTTTTTTTGAGATATCAATATCAATCTGGGTGAAGTTACTGGATCAAAATTATCCAAGTTATAGTTACCGAATATTTGTTGAACCTCAAAGCCCGCCTGTTCGTGTAAAAATTTCAATTCATCTAAAGAATAGGCTTTTACTTTTTCTTGAAAATTGAGAATCTTTCCGCCGTCCTTTACTTCAATATCTTTAATTATCTGCCCTTGATGAAAATGCTTGGTCCATGAGTAATGCACCCCTCCAATTTCTGTGTTTCCTTTCGATGGAAGTTCCTTCAGTACAGGTTCAGCATTCAAATAATCTTGCACAAAATGCCCACCATCAGACAAGGAATTATAGATATTTCGGAGGCTAATCAAATCGTGCTCGCTTCTATCGAAATATCCGAAACTGGTAAAAAGATTGAGTGCAGCATCGAATAGACTTTCGTTTAAGGGCTCACGCATATCGTGAACCTTGAATTGAAGTTCATCTGAAGAATAAATATTGGCTTCATTTATGCTGTTCTCTGATAGATCAAATCCTAGAACTTTCAGTCCGTGCTCATGCAACACCCTGCTGTGCCTACCTTTGCCACAGGCCACATCTAACACACGTTGATGCGGTTGTAACTTTAGATACATGACCATGGTAGCAATAAACATACGGGCCTCTTCGTCATTTCGGTGTTGATACAAAGCATGATAATACGCTGTATCAAACCAAGATTCGAACCATTGTTTCTGTTCCGTGTTCATTTTCTTCAAAGTTATTGTAACTAATCGACCTAGCCAATCGTTTTATAAAAGAGAATGGATTATAAAGAGTTCAACCGTATTGTGGAAGCACATAGCGATGCTCTTTATCGATTTGCTCTCAAAAATATCAAAGTCGCTGAAGATGCCCAAGAAATTGTCCAAACTGCATTCGAAAGATTATGGATTAACAGGAATACCGTTGACCCAGAGAAGAGCAAAGCTTTTCTCTTCCGTGTGGCGTATAACTTCACCATCGATATGATTCGAAAACAGCGTAAAGAAGCAGATATGGAAACAACAAAATTCAAGGAACCATCATCGGAGGGGGCGGACTTCAAAGACTTAAAGCGCGTTCTTGAGCGTGCTCTTTCCAAACTCTCCGACATTCAGCGCAACGTGATATTGCTCAGAGATTATGAAGGATATAGTTATCAGGAAATCGGAGATATTTTGAGTATCACTGAGGCCCAAGTAAAAATCAATATTTTCAGAGGAAGAAAACAACTACAAGAACACCTAGGAAGCATGGAGGACTACCTATGATGAACACACAGAACCACATCCCCGAAGAAATTCAATGGCAAATTTTCGAACTTTTGGAAGGCAATCTTTCCGAAAAAGAAAGCGAACAAACACTCAAAATCATTGAGTCAAATGCAAATTACCATTCTTTTTATCGCGAATTAAGCCTAACCTATCTAAAACCAGAACCAGCCGAATACCCCAACAAATCAATACTTCTAAAAACTTCTGCAGTAAATTTTAAAGTCTGGAGAAATTTAACCTTGATTTTGAGCTCCGCTGCTGCCATTGCCCTATTCATCTTCACCAATTATGAATCTCCCCATGCAACTAACAATGCTCTCCCTTCAAAATCCCTGTTAACCGTTTCAGAAAACAAACCCTTGCAGACCGAGTCAACTTTAAAAATTGCTTCAACCACAAGAGTCAAACCACTAGCGAACTCAGAAATAAACGCCTATATCCTTCAACATCAAAAAGATAGTCAAGCACTTACCACTGCTGAAGCTTCAACTCTAATTGCAAAGGTTGATGCATCTAAAAACAAACCATTTAGGGTTATTCCCATCATAGATGATGCTTCTCAGGATTTTACGTCCCCCAGCACAAATACCCATTCTGAATTTGCAAAAGTGAATTCTGAACCAGAAATTCAAATTGTATATACTGGTTTTGAAGAGGACGAAACTGAACTTACGGAGGCAGATCAAACTGAGTTTCTATTAGACGTTGCCCAAAACCTCCGCTATGGAAGATTACCCAAAATGCAGTTGCTACCTAGGAAAAGACAAAACCATTTGATTCCGCAAGTAGACATGCGCCTAGGAACCAATACCCGATTCATTCAAACTACTTTAATTCAATAATTATGAAAAACATACATCATATCATCATTCTGATTGGAGCCCTCTTTTCGCTTAAGCCTGTTTTAGGCCAGCAAAAATCCCATAAAATCATCTTTTATACGGATACTACCTACAGTTCATCTTTGTACTGGAAGAAAAATGCTGAAGCTCTAAAAGCTTGGGCTGACACAATCCAAATTTTAACAAAATCAGACAACCCAAACATTGAAATTCCACCACCAGCCATTTCTGGTTTAGAGGATCTTTTTAATTTGGATGTCAACATTTTGAAAAATCAAGATTCAACTGTTGTTAAACTCAAAGTTCGTAAAAAAGGCGATCGTTCAACTTCGCGAATTTTTGAATTAGAAGAAACATCAGCGGAAGCCCAACTGGATGATGAAATTGATCCAATTGCAATTGATCCAGCCGCTTTTGATTCAACAGAAGCGCCTAAAGAATTTGAATTTGAGTTTAACGACAATTTTGAATGGAGTGATGAAGATTCAAAGTCATTAAGAAATCACCGCAAAAGAAAACCAGAATTGGTGATTACCAACTTTCGATTGCATGGCGGACACTTAATGCTTCAGCCTCTACAAGGTCCTACAACCACAGTATTGAGACCCTATGAAATGACAGAACTCCAAAACGGGAAAAGTTTAAATTTCTGCATTGACCAGAATTGGGGGCTCAATTTATTCAGAGGGAAAATCAGATTTTGGTATGGCTTATCATACTCAATCAATAATTACCGCTTCAGCAATTCACAAGTAACTCTGACACCCAATGCCCCAGAATTTGAATCTCAATTTGCCCTAGTACCACAAAAGAAATCAAAATTGGTATCCAATTACATAGGAATTCCCATCTCCATTGGATTCCAAGACAAAGCCAATGATAATTACAGATTCAAATTAAACTTGGGTATTGAAGCGGGTTATTTGGTGCGTGCACATACTAAAATTGTTCATAACAACGACCAAACCAACAAAGTCTTTGATGATTTCAATCTCAATGACTTTGTGGTTCAACCCACCATTCATTTCCAATATGAAGACATAGCCATATTTGCAAAATATGCCCTAACTTCCTTATTCAAACCCAATCAAGGTGCAGATTATCAAAAGAATATGGTTATTGGGGTTGCTCTAAATTTGGATTGATAAATCTCAACAATTGGTTCAACTTCTAATTGTAAATTTGCACCATGAGCCAAAGAAATTGGGAAACCATCAAAGACTATTCTGACATCCTATTTCAATTCCATGAAGGAATTGCCAAAATAACCATCAATCGTCCCGAAGTTTACAATGCATTTCGTCCTCAAACCGTAACCGATATGCTTGATGCTATGGATCATTGCCGCGAAAACCAACAAATCTCAGTGGTAATTCTTACCGGAATTGGAGACAAGGCATTTTGCTCTGGCGGTGACCAAAACGTAAAAGGCATTGGTGGTTACGTTGATGATTCTGGAATTCCACGTCTAAACGTTCTTGATTTGCACAAGAAAATCAGATCTCTACCAAAACCCGTGATTGCCATGGTGAATGGGTATGCTATTGGCGGAGGACATGTTCTTCACGTAGTTTGTGACCTAACCATTGCCGCTGACCATGCTAAATTTGGCCAAACTGGCCCTAAAGTGGGAAGTTTTGACGGCGGATTTGGAAGCAGTTATCTTGCTCGCCACGTTGGACAAAAGAAAGCCCGTGAAATATGGTTCTTGTGCAGACAATACACAGCAGACGAATGCGAGAAAATGGGACTTGTCAATAAAGTAGTACCGCTCGCCCAACTCGAAGATGAAACCGTAGATTGGTGCAACACCATCATGGAACGCAGTCCAATGGCCATCAGAATGCTCAAACGCTCTTTCAATGCTGAATTAGACGGTCAACATGGACTCATGGAACTCGCCGGTGACGCAACCCTACTTTATTATCTCACCGAAGAAGCTCAAGAAGGCAAACACGCATTCTTAGAAAAGCGCAAACCAGACTTCCAAAAATACCCTAAATTTCCATAGTAGTTGGTAGTTGGTAGTTGGTAGCTGGTAGTTGGTAGTTGGTAGCGGGTAGTTGGTAGCGGGTCACAGGTCACAGGTATTTGGTCCCTCGACCTGCTACCATGTACCATGTACCATGTACCAGATATTAAAACAAATAACTCACAGAAATTGAGCCTTGCAGCAGCTTGGCATTTAACTCTCGGCGAGCAATTGCGTAGTCGTAAAAATCTTTTGAGTTGGTAGCCACATCTTCTGAACCCAATTTGACATTTCCCGTTTGATATACGGTGAAGCCAAAACCGTAATGAGCATTGATTCCTATTTCCTTAGTGATCATGCGCTTTACCCCAAAGTTCAAAGATGTAGCGATAGAAGTTAAACTGCCAGAATATTTTGGAAAATTCATACCAGCTGTCCAAACAACGTCTTCGCTCGTTGGTGAACAGTTTGATGCACTCAATTCTAAACCTACATAAGACCCAAAAGGGGCCACTGCTCCTTTTCGTTCGCTGTAGAATCGCGCTTCGGCAGCGAACTCATTTACAGAGTAATTTAACGACCCCGATTCAAAACTGATTAGTTGGATGCCTCCTGTTGATTCAACATAATAAACCCCACCATAATTATCGCTTTCTACAACGTCGCTCCGATTACGATAGCTAAAGAGCCAAGCGAATCCTTGACTTTTAGCCATTTCATAATCCACCCTAAAACCCGAATTTAATAACTTAGTGGTTTCATTGCCATTTCCTACCATTGCGCGGAGCAGACCTCCTGTATGCAAACTATATCCTACAGATAATCCGTGTCGGGCGCCTAAAAATCCGGGGTTAGACTGAGAAAAAATATCCGCGGGAGCGAAAAACATCCCACACAAAGTGCCCAATAAAATGAAGCGCTTAACGATTGCTTGGTAAATGTGAAATTTCATAAAGTGTCTCATAAATTTGGGCCTTGTTATAATCATCAATCATACGGTAATTCTTGCGTTTAACCCGATTCATCACTGATCGTGAAGTGCGCATATTATAAACCACCGTTGTTTCTTCGGTGTAGTAATCTATTTTAAATTGACTGTACAAATAAATGGGGGTATAAATGGGGAACATCAGTGCGTAAAGAAAATCATTGATTAAGAAAGGGCGTTTAGTAGATTTATATTCATACCCTTCCCAACAAATTAAGGGTTCCTTTTGGGTCTCTGTAAACTGATCGACAAATTGAGAGTAAAACAAAATCATTTCTTGAGTATCATTGTTCAATCGCTCAGTTAGCCAATCGTTGAGTTGACTGTATTTAACCAATTGTTCGGTTTTGTAGCCCTCTCGGGCGATATTTTCAACGATTTCGGCTGGTATTTGGGAGTTTCTGATAACCCAATTCCAAGATTTCAACAATTCAATTTTCTTGGTTTCTTCGCCAAAATAATTTCGCTTATTTACACCACCAAAGCTGGAAGAATAGTAACTGAAGTTGGGTTGAAGTACAAAAATTTTCTGTGATTCGTTGAGGCTTTTTTGATATCTCTTGCGGTTCACTTGATCTAACTCCGCCATTCTTTCACGAAACCCTTTGCGCGGTGATGCATTCTGAGAGTTAGAGGTTATTCTATTGATATCTACATAATTGGCAATATTCTTTTGTTTAAGAAGATGATAAATAGAGCCATAATGATATGGTTTCACACCAGGATTACTGGAAATTTGACCTGGCTTAACTAGTCCACCACCCGTTGTTAGCTGAACTTCGCTTTTAATAGATGAGTCAAGACTGAATTTCAGGTATTCATCAAGGTTTATCACCCCAATGGATTGGGTGATATTTAACAACTTTGCACCCAGTTGATCAATGAAAACATCAGAAGGATAACGTAGTTTTTCTTCTAAAACCACTTTTAAAGCCAATGAATTCAACTCTTTTGCATCTAACTTAAGGAGTGCTGCACTCAAAGGGCGCCAACCGCCTCTATTATCTAACACTGAACAACCGTAGGCATTTAAATCTTTAAGTTTCCATCTATGTTCTGCCAAAGCGTAGGCATTCATAGCTTTTACCCTAGAGATAAAAGGTGATGGACCGTACAACAATTCAAAAACACGGGTCAAATATAACGACCGACCGTGATCACCTCGGCGCACATAAAGTAGAATAAGTTCATAACGCGATATTCTGCGAACCAATTCAAATTCTTCCTTAGAAAATAGAAATTTCTTTTTTCCAGAAAGATTTACGCTTTTAACGTCACCCTGCAATGCCATGATTCTTTTATCGAGGTTGGGATGAGAAGAATATGCATCGTTTAGCTCTTCTTCCATACGTTTTCTATCCTTTTTTTCAGCTTCCTCTAAAAGTGAAGTTACACTTAATTTTAGTTTTTCAGGAAAACGGTAATATCTGGTTTCAAAGGAGTCTATGCTCCATTGAGCTTCTAAAAATGGATGGTCTTGGTACTTTAAATTTTCGAACACATTGATCCCTTCAGAAAAGTCATATTCTGTTTGACTCAACATTTCAAAACCCTTTTTGTCAGCCTCCTCTTCTTGCCCAACGTTGAATTTGTAAAATGCTTTGATTCTTTCGTCTAAATCAGACCCTCGAGAATAACCACTTACATATTTAGCTTCTTTGTATGCAATCAAGGAGTGTTTCAATATATAATGCTGCAACTCGTGAGCAAGTATTACGGCTAACTGAGCTTCGTTATCCAATCTAGCTAATAATCCTAAACTCACAAAAACCAGCCCATGATGGGTTACATAAGCATTTGGTACATGAGAACGAAGCACGAAAAATTGAACTTGACTTTGTAATTCAGGCTTAGAAGCTAACACTTTTAGGCCCACCTTTTCTATGTAATTCGTCATTGGATCACCATAGAGAATTTGCCCTGAAGTTAAAATTTGATCTTCCAAGAAATTAGATTGAATGGCAAATTCCAATTCGCGCTTTCGATCCCTACCCGAAGACTTGGAAGATCTAATTCTTCGCACTTCCTCTTGAGCTTTTGCACTAGATAATTTCTTGAGATTATACGGAACTTCTCCAGAACAATAAATAGGCTGATAATTATTAAAATCAATATTGGATGAACCATTAGATTGAGCAAAAGTCAAATCATGAATGGCACCGAAAAACAGGAATAAAGCAATAACCTTGCTGATAGAATTCATCGCAGCAAAAATGCGATAAAATTTAGAAAAAGTCTCTCATTCTATCAAAGAATGATTTTTCCTTCTGATCAGGTCTAAAATTCTTGCTTTCTTGAAGTTGATTTAACAACTCCTTTTCCTCAGCTGACAACTTAGTTGGTACATAAATATTAACAATTACCAATTGATCACCAGTTCCATATCCGTTTATTTCCGGAAATCCTTTGCCTTTTAAACGGAGAACCTTACCCGGCTGGGTTCCTGCATCTATTTTAATTTTTGCTTTGCCGTCTAGGGTTGGAACTTCTACGTTTGATCCCATTGCAGCCTCCGGAAAACTCAACCATAAATTGTAATGAACGTTATTGCCTTCTCTCGATAATTCTTCGTGAGCAATTTCTTCAATCAATACAATCAAATCACCGGGTGATCCGCCTCCCGGACCGTCATTTCCTTTGCCATTCACGTTGAGCTGCATGCCTTCTGCAACCCCTCCCGGTATTTTGATACTGGTTTCAAATTCTTTAGCTATGAGTCCGTGTTCATTGGCATCGGCTGGTTTACTCTCAATGACCTTACCCATTCCTTGACAAACGGGACAAGCACTTTGAGTAGCCATTTGTCCTAGGAAAGTATTGGTTACTTGCTTTACAACGCCGCTACCGTTGCAATGCCTACAAGTGCCAAATTTTACACCTTCTGCGGCAACCATTCTGCGGTATTTAACCTTCTTCTCTACCCCATTCTTCATTTCTGAAAGGGTGAGTTTCATTTTTATTCTTATGTTAGAACCAACAGTTCTTCTTGAACCACCTCTTCCGCGTCCTCCACCACCGAAGAAAGAACCAAAGATACTATCATCACCAAACACATCTCCAAACTGACTGAAGATGTCATCCATGCTGAATCCACCGCCGCCAAATCCGCCAGCGCCACCCATTCCAGCATGACCAAACTGATCGTACCTGCTTTTCTTTTCTGGATTGCTTAACACATCATATGCTTCAGCAGCTTCTTTGAATTTTTCTTCTGCTTCTTTATCGCCCGGATTTTTATCTGGGTGAAATTTGATTGCTAATTTTCGGTATGCTTTCTTCAGCTCATCAGCGGAAGCCGACTTGGGCACGCCCAGTATATCGTAATAATCTCTTTTACTCATATATATTAGTTACCAACTACAACTTTGGCAAATCTCAGTACTTTATCATTTAAAAAATAACCTTTTTCTACCTCATCAATTACTTTGCCAACTAGTTCAGGTGAAGGAGCCGCAAATTGAGTAACTGCCTCATGTAAATCAGGATTAAAATCTTCGCCTTTGGCGTTCATAGGTTTCAACCCTTTACGCTCTAAAATTCCATACAATTTTTTGAAGATCAATTCCATCCCTTCAGACGCCGTTGAATCTCCAGAATTTTTAAGAGCATTCAACGCTCTTTCCATATCATCTACCACTGGCAAAACCGCTTCAATCATATCTTTGCTGGCATTTTGCATCCATTCCAAACGCTCTTTTGTAGTTCTTCTGCGGAAGTTTTCAAACTCGCTGTATAACCTTAAATATTTTTCCTTTTCAGATTGAATGCTTTCGGCATCATTTGTGCCATCGCCTGCAACATCTTCAGGGTTGATTGAATCGACAACTGATTCATTGTTTTCTACTTGTTCTTGGTTGACTGTATGTTCAGTCATATTTTCAGGTTGTTGAGATTGCTCTTTTTCTTTTTCGGTGGATTTTTTGCTTGCCATAACGATTTCTTTATACATCAAAATGCTTGCCATTACACATTATTGTCAATTTGTCAGTTTATAGACTAAAATTTTTTTGATTGTCAGAATTAAATCCTACTTTTATGACATGTTCACGGGCATTATTGAAGGCATGTCTGAAATCCTTGATGTAGAAGAGGAGCAGACGAATTTACATATTACTTTTAAATCCATTTTTACACCTGAATTAAAAGTAGACCAAAGTGTATCTCACAATGGTATTTGTCTCACAGTAACAAACATCAATATTGCTGATTCTACCTATAAAGTAACAGCCATTGCTGAAACGCAAAATGTAACCAGCATAAAATCTTGGAAAATTGGTGACCTCATCAATACAGAACGTTGCATGCCGGCTACCGGAAGATTTGACGGACATATTGTTCAAGGTCATGTTGATTGTGTAGGAGTTTTGGATGAGGTGCATGACTTAGATGGTTCGTATATGCTCTTTATCTCACATCCACCCGAAGCTGGAATTACCGTAAATAAAGGCAGTATTTGCATCAATGGTATTAGTTTAACCGTAGTTGATAGTTTTCCCGATGCCTTCAGTGTTGCAATAATTCCTTACACTTGGGAACACACCAACCTCAAATTCCTCCAGGCTAGCGACCCAGTCAATTTAGAATTTGATGTCGTAGGAAAATACCTACAACGCCTTGAGAAATTGCGTAATGCTTAACTTTTGTTCAATAGATAGATTCTAAATAGTACTCAAAAACAAAGCCTGTGTGCAGTGAGTACCTATATTTTGTAAATTTGCCAAACACAAATATTTAATATCATTTATGGGAGTATTGTCATTCTTGTTTTCATCCAGCCTTGGTAGAAAACTCGTTATGGCCGTGACAGGGATTGCTTTAATCGCCTTTTTATTAGTTCACTGCCTAATTAATGCCATGGTTTTGCTTAACGATGGGGGTCAGACCTTCAACGAAGCTGCACGATTCATGGCCGAAAATCCGTTCATTAGAATTTCAGAAGTTCTATTGTTTGTTGGTTTTCTGCTTCACATTGCACAAGGTTTGTACCTTACGTTTGACAACCGTAAACGCCGTGCTGCCAAATACACTGGAAACCCAGGGAACGCTAACTCCAAATGGTACTCACGCTCAATGGGCTTCTTGGGAACCATCATTTTAATCTTTTTGGTTCTTCACCTTAAACATTTTTGGGTAGTTAGTAGATTCCACGCACCCCATGCCTTAGGCGAAATAACTTATGCTAACGGCGATACAATGGAAAACCTGTTCCTAGAAATGTCTAGTGTTTTCACAAATCCTATTGCTGTAATTATCTACGTTTTAGGTTGTTTTTCTTTGGCTTACCACCTGCTTCATGGTTTTTCCAGCGCATTCCAAACATTTGGAATCAATCACAAATCTTACACCCCCATCATTGCATCGGTTGGTGCCGCTTTCTCTATCATCGTTCCTCTAATTTTTGCCATTATTCCCGTAGTAATGCATTTTGGTATCATTAAATAATTGATTGAAAACGTATGAAATTAGATTCTAAAATTCCACAAGGTTCAGTAGATGCTAAGTGGACACAGTATAAAAGCAGTGTTTCATTGGTGAATCCTGCAAACAAAAGAAGTTTGCATGTTATTGTAGTAGGTACTGGGTTAGCTGGTGCCAGCGCCGCAGCCACCTTAGCAGAAATGGGCTACAAAGTTTCAGCATTTTGTTTTCAAGATTCTCCTCGCAGAGCACATTCTATTGCCGCTCAAGGAGGTATCAATGCTGCAAAAAACTATCAAAATGACGGAGACAGCGTTTACCGCCTATTTTACGATACCATTAAGGGCGGTGATTACCGCGCTCGTGAAGCAAACGTTCACCGTTTGGCTGAGGTTTCAACCAATATAATTGACCAATGTGTAGCCCAAGGTGTACCTTTTGCGCGTGAATACGGTGGAACATTGAGCAACCGTTCTTTCGGTGGTACTCAAGTACAACGTACATTTTATGCTGCCGGACAAACCGGCCAACAACTTCTCTTGGGTGCTTATTCTGCACTTGAGCGTCAGGTTGGACTTGGAAACGTGACCATGTACAGTCGTCACGAAATGGTTGAAGTTGTTAAAATTGACGGAAAAGCACGCGGAATCATTGCCCGTGACTTGGTTTCCGGAAAATTAGAGCGCCACTTTGGACACGCTGTATTGCTTTGCACAGGTGGTTACGGAAACGTTTTCTATTTGTCAACCAATGCAATGGGCTCTAACGTAACTGCTGCTTGGAAAGCTCACAGAGCGGGTGCATTGTTCGGAAACCCTTGCTTTACCCAAATTCACCCCACTTGTATCCCCGTTTCAGGACATTATCAGTCCAAACTAACTTTGATGAGTGAGTCATTGAGAAACGATGGACGTATTTGGGTCCCCAAGAAAAAAGACGACGACCGTCACCCCAACGATATCCCAGAAGATGAGCGTGATTACTATTTGGAACGCAGATATCCTGCTTTCGGTAACCTTGTTCCTCGTGATATCGCGAGCCGCGCGGCAAAAGAGCGTTGCGATGCGGGATACGGAGTTGGTACTACTAAAATGGCTGTTTATTTGGACTTCAAATACAACATGATCAACAAATACGGTCGCACTGAAGCAAGTAAACGTGGCATTCAAAATCCGAGCGAAGACGTATTGTTGGAATTAGGTAAAGAAATTGCTAAAGAAAAATACGGCAACTTGTTTGACATGTACAAGCAAATTACCGCCGAAGATCCATACGAAGTACCCATGAAGATTTACCCTGCAGTACATTACACCATGGGTGGACTTTGGGTAGATTATGAATTGCAAACCACTGTTCCTGGCCTTTACGCTTTAGGTGAAGCTAACTTCTCTGATCATGGGGCAAACCGTTTGGGAGCATCAGCTTTGATGCAGGGTCTTGCCGATGGATATTTCATCATTCCTTACACTTTAGGCAGCTATTTGAGCAAGGAAATTCATACTAAGCCTATCTCTACTGACCACGAAGCGTTTGTTGAGGCTGAGAAAAAAGTTTCAGATCGCATCAACCAATTGATGGGAATTCAGGGTAAACGTACTGTTGAAAGTTACCATCGTGAATTGGGTAAAATCATGTGGGATAAATGCGGAATGGCAAGAAACGAAAAAGGCTTGAAAGAAGCCATTGACGAAATTCGCGCCCTACGTGAAGATTTCTACAAGAACGTGAGAATCCCAGGAAGCGTTGATGAGTTCAACCCAGAATTGGACAAAGCGGGTCGTGTTGCTGACTTCCTAGAACTTGGTGAATTGATGTGCTGGGATGCATTGAATAGAAACGAAAGTTGCGGTGGACACTTCCGCGAGGAATATCAAACCGAAGAAGGTGAAGCATTGCGCGACGACGAAAATTTCAAAAACGTATTTGCTTGGGAATACAAAGAGAACAATCAATGGGAACTTCACAAAGAAGAACTCAACTACGAAAACATTAAAATTCAACAAAGAAGTTACAAATAATCATGGCAACAATGAATATTAATCTGAAGGTTTGGCGTCAAAGAAATCAAAACTCTGAAGGTCGTTTCGAAGAATACAAAGTTCAAGCGAGCCCCGATATGAGTTTCTTGGAAATGTTTGACGTTCTTAATGAGCAACTCATTGAAGACGGTAATGATCCTATCGCGTTTGACCATGATTGCCGTGAAGGTATCTGTGGTATGTGCAGCATGGTAATCAATGGTCGTCCTCACGGTCCAAAGCAAGGTGTAACCACTTGCCAGCTTCACATGAGAAGCTTCAGCGAAGGAGACACAATTGTAGTTGAACCTTGGAGAGCCAATGCGTTTCCTGTGATCAAAGATTTGAGCGTAAACCGCGGTGCGTTTGACCGTATCATTGCTTCAGGCGGATATGTTTCTGTAAACACCGGTAACGCCGTTGATGCGAACAGCATCTTGATTCCAAAGGAGGTAGCTGATGAAGCTTTTGAAGCTGCAACTTGCATTGGTTGCGGAGCATGTGTGAGTGCATGCAAAAACGCCTCTGCTATGCTGTTTGTAGGTGCAAAAGTAACTCAGTTATCTATGTTACCACAAGGTCAACCTGAGCGTCAAGCTCGTGTTGTTGCCATGGTAAATCAAATGGATGCTGAAGGATTTGGAGCATGTACCAACACAGGTGCTTGTGCAGCTGAATGCCCAAAGCAGATTCCTCTATCGGTTATCGCGAACCTAAACCGCGAATATTACAAAGCGAAACTTAACGGAAAATAAATCCGAGCTCAACGCCGGCGTTCACTCCAGATGCGGTTTGAACGCCGGTGTGATTGGGCAACACTGCTGTTTGCAATCTGGGTTGTAGTAAAACAGTCATTCCTTCGGCCATGATATATTCGGCCCTTAAACCCACGCCCACAAATGCATTTATCCTAGGATTTACCACTCTATTCACAATCGGTCTATCGTCCGGTGCCGGTGTAATGTAGTAATCATAAACCTTGACATTCTTACCCTCTGCAAGTGCAAAACCTGCAGTCTTTAATACCAAGGCATCCGAAATCAACAGCGAAGGGCTAAATGAACCTAGAAAATACAGTTTAACATTTTCCAGCTGAAGCTTTAGGCCATCAAGACGTTGCATATATTGAAAATCAAACGTTAAATACTTCTGCTGAAAATTATAAGTCAATTCTTGTGCTGGTCCTTGAACCAAATGTCGGTAAACTTCTAAATCAGGGTGTGGCTGATAGGCAAACATTCCACCTGTTTTTACACGATCAAATCCCCACTCACTATAAGACAATCCAACTCCTAATATCTTTTTATCAGACTGGGAGAAATTGACAGAGATTCCATAACTCATAAGATTGGTCCATTGATCATGAGTTCGAAACGAATCAGCAAGACCTTGTGAAGTATAGGTTGTTCGCATAGCCGGTGTGGTTGACCACAACAATCTTGAACCTTGTCCTAAACCAATTTTAAGGTCATAACTTTTTTTCCAAACTCCCCTAGATTGAGCACTCAAAAAAGGAATAAATGCAACCAATAGAAGACAACAAATGCTTCTTCTCACTAATTTTCCGGTAAAAACTTGATTCGTTTCCATTGAAAATAAAATCTATACACCCCTAATATTGCTGCCAAAAATAAGCCCGCCGAGAATCCCAACCAAACACCATAAACACCCTTTTGTAATATTTCGCCAAATAAATAAGAAAGAGGCAGTGAAACTACCCAATAGGCTATAATCGATATGATAGAAGCCCAAACCACATCTTTGATTCCACGCAAAACAGACATTGCCGCAGCTTGCAGTCCATCGCTAATTTGAAAAAAGGCAGCCAAAAAGAACAAAGGCAATATATACGGCATAACATCCGATTCAACCCCGTACAATCCAGCAATCTGCTTGCTGAAAACAATAAAAATTAAAGCATTAAAAATCTCAAAAACAACAACCATGAAAAAGGTCATATTGGCAATCCTTCTTATGCTTGACAAAGATTGCTCTCCATATGCATTTCCCACTCTGATACTTCCTGCCATGGAAAGTCCAGAAGCCACCATATACGTTAGCGATGCAGCGTTTAAGGCTACAGCATGCGCCGCCAGTTGTACAGAGCCATACCAACCAATCATGATTCCAGAAATGGCAAAACAAGCCCATTCAGCAAAGGTTTGAAGCGCAATTGGAGTTCCAATCTTCCAAATTTCGAAGGTCTCTCTCCAAATAGCTTTAAAATCGGGCATTTTAACTGGTAGATATTGCTTCATCAATTTTGAATATCGAACGTACCACAATGCAGCTACAGCCATCAATATCCGAGTAATCAATGTTGCCCAAGCTGCACCATTTGCACCTAAAGCAGGGAATCCCCACCAACCATAAATCATGATGGCGTTCAATAAAACATTCAGTCCCAACCCACCTAAGTTTAAGACCATAGAGATTTTAGTATGGCCCAACCCATCGGTAAATTGCCTGCAATTGGTAAAAATCAACATTGGCAAAACCGACCAAGCAATAATTTTCAAAAATCCTGGAGCGATTGCATCTATTTCAGGCGACTGTTTCAGCCAATGAAAATTCTCAATCAACACCCAAAGTATCAAATATTGAAATACGAACAGAAGTACTGAGACTAACAAGCCCGCTCTGTAAGTAATAAAGCCCAAATCCGGTCGCTTTTCGCCTACTTTAATACTGACAAGAGTACTTACAGCAAACAACACTCCAAAAGTGAGTCCGCTAAAAAGGAAAAATATATTATTCGCTTGATTGACCCCTGCAAGGGCTACTTTTCCCAATTTCCCCACCATCACTGTATCCGCAACCCCCATTAAAACTATACCTAAATGACCCAATACTATGGGATATGCCAACTTTGTGATTAACTTAACCTCCGCTTTGGAAATGCGACTCAATAACTTACCTAACATGAAAATGGGAGCAAAAATAGGCGAAGTTCGTCGTACCTTTGCATTATGATTGATGTACTCTACGAAGATAATCACTTGTTAATAGTAAATAAACCTGCGGGACTGCCCGTACAAGGCGATACCACTGGAGATACACACCTTTTGGAACTTGCAGAAGAATACATTAGAACCAAATACAAAAAACCAGGAGCCGCTTATGTTGGCCTTGCACACCGAATAGATAGACCTGTTAGTGGTACCGTGATTTTAGCAAAAACATCTAAAGCCCTAACCCGACTTAATGAGATTTTTAAAAACAAACTAAACAAGAAAATCTACCATTGCCTTACAGAAACCCAGCTTTCTGAAGAGTCCGGTACTTTGGAGCATTACCTATCAAAAGACAGCGTTACTCACAAGGCGCATGCCTACAACAAAGCGAGAGGAGATGCCAAACGTTCAGTATTGCATTACAAACTTTTAGGAAATTTGGCTGGAAAATATTTGTATGAAATAACTTTAGAAACAGGCCGTTTTCATCAAATTCGGGCCCAAATGTCTAAAATGGGTTCACCTATTTTGGGAGATCTCAAATACGGCGCACCCAACGCACTGCCTGACCGCAGCATTGGTCTGCACTCCCGCCAACTGATAACGCCACACCCAGTAAAAACCAATCCCGATGTGAGCGTCATTGCCCCATACCCAAAAACCCAATGGTGGCAGCTATTCAATACCCCAGAGAAACGGGGTCCCAAAAAACCTCGTCGAAATTAACCACTCGGTCGTTTACCACCTGAATTCCCTCTTTTTCGAGCAATTCTTTCATTCTTTCGGGGGATGAAAAATGTGCTTTACCACTCAAATCACCATTCCTATTAACCACTCGGTGTGCCGGCACCGGCGGAAGTTCACCGTGACTTGCATTCATGGCCCATCCCACCAATCTTGAGCTGCTACGTGCACCCAAATAAGCTGCTATTGCACCATAAGATGTAACTCTTCCATGGGGAATCAACCGAACTACGTCGAAAACTCTCAAATAAAATGAATTCTTTTGCGTCATAAAGCAACCCTTTGGCTTGATTTTTGTCTTAAATTTACGCAAACTTTAATGAAGATGAAGAAAATCGCATTTTTTAGCTTTATTGCCTCATTTATTTTTAATCAGACATACGCTCAAATGATTCCGTATTCTGCTCCTGCTGAGCGACTTGAATACAAAGCAAAACGCACCAAAGAAACTGGCGTTTTTCCAAAACAAAGAAATACCACTTGGGACGGCAGAATTCCTGGAACGTACAACATTCGATTTAAAGTAAAAGGACTTAAACCCGGCGAAACGGTATATCTCGCAGACCATCATATTGGTGGCAAATACCTTCGTGATACCACTGTAGTTGACAAAAAAGGAATGGCTACGTTTGATGGTACTAAAATTCTACAACGCGGCATGTACCTTTTTGTATTACCTGAAAAGAAAGATTATTTTGAATTTCTTGTTGACGATGACCAAGATTTTACCATCTCAACAGATACTTCCTATTATGAGCATCTGTACTACAAAAAAATGAAAGTAGAAGGCTCTGAAGAAAATCAAAGGTTTGTTGAATACCAACTAGGAAAATCAGGCATCGTAGAAAAAATTATTGAAATTGATCAACAGCTTAAAGCAGATTCTAGCGATGAAAATTATGCCAAACTCAATCCACTTAGGAATGAATATTTAGACAATAAAAATAAGTTTGACAGCATTTTTATTGCTAAAAACCCAAGTAGCATGTTGGCTCGTTTCCTGAACTCCATGATACCCGTTAGAATCCCTGAAACCCCTACCTTGCCCGATGGTTCAAAAGACAGCACCTTTGCCTATCGCTACTACCGTGCACATTACTGGGATAATGTTGACCTAAACGAAGATGCTTTGGTGCGAATGCCAGTGAATAGTTTGAAACAAAAATTGGATGCTTTCTTTGACAAAGTCATTGTTCCTGATGCAGATACATGCATTCAAGCCTCTAATTTCCTTCTCGAAAAAACACGGAATTCAATTGAAAACGAAAAATATATCATTTGGTACCTAACCAATCGATTTGAATCTAGCAACATCATGGGATTAGATAAAGCATTTGTTTACATGGCCATTTCTCAATATTGTCAAGGAAGAGCTTGGTGGGTTGACAGTGCTTTAGTTAAAAGCATGTGTGACAATGCTTACCGCCGCCAAACCTCTCTCATTGGAGAAAAGGGCGCAGATATGCAACTTAAAAACCAAGACTCTGTTTGGATTAACACCAACAGTATCAAAGGTCCTTACACCATTTTGATGTTCTGGGATCCCACTTGTGGGCACTGCAAAGAAATAATGCCAAAAGTTGCTAAACTTTATGAAAAAAATAAATCAAAAGGCTGGAAGGTAATTACTTTGGCTTCCGGAGACAAAAAGAAAGAATGGTATGATTATCTTGCAAAACACCCTGAAATCAGTGAGTTCACCAACTTGATTCGCGGTGAAGTTATGTCACAGAAATATGCAGATGCTCTTTCTTCTTATTACGTGATATCAAGTCCCACTTTGTACATTCTTGATGAGAACAAGAAAATTGTAGCCAACCGCATTGACGTTGACAAAATCGAAGAATTTATTGCCCATTTAGACGAGGTAAAATCTTCATCAGCTCGTCAGCATAAAAAGTAAGTCCACCAGAATAATAAGATCCCGAAAAATAGGTTCCGGGAGTAGCAGAAATACGAATTCCTACTCCCGCAGCTACCCCAATAAACTTCCAAACTCGGTAAGAAGCATAGACACCTGTCTCAACAGGTACTATCATCTTGGAATAATATTGTTCTTCTCCGTCAACCGTGCGTTTAATATCAGCGCTTCCTATACCCAACTGAACCGTTTGATTCACTTGCCAACGGTAAGTATGATACCAACGGTATTCCCCAGTAGCACTCAAATAAAAATACTTGTATGAATTCTGTGCCAAAGCATCAGTGAAGGCGGTTGCATAAATTCCGCCATATAAAGCCGTCTTCTTGTAATCCATACCTGCTCTGATTCCAAAAATATTTACGGGTTGAGCAAGAACGTATGATTGTCGGCCATCTAAACTGCCGGAAAACTCTGGTTTATTCTTCAAACTCAACAAAATACTGTCTTTCATTGACCACTTTTGACCCAATAAACCATTAAATATCAAACAACTAACTCCCAATAAAAATGCAAACTTTTGCTTCATACTCCGGCAAAATTAGTTTAATTTCGATTGCTTAACTTTGCACATTCTAAGAATATGAATAATTCGAGGTTTCTTTTCGGGGGATTTTTCCTTCTCTTCGCTATCCAAGTCCAAGCACAAATTGGACGAAAACCTATCACCCCAGACTTGAATGGGCAACCAGCCACCCCAAATTTTCAGAAAACGGTGACTCCAGGAGCTAATTCAACAGCACCTGCAGAAAATGCAAACAATAACGCGGCTCAGCCAGCACAGCAACCCATCATCATCCAACAAAATTCCGAAAGAAAGGAAATCATCATCAACAAACCCAAAAAGGGTGACCTTTTGATTGAAGGGCTCGCCCAAATCAGTTTTGGAAACGACCCAATGATGATTCGATTTGACGATATCAAACTCCGTTTATTCAACGAAGACAATCGCGTTTACAGAGTACGCGGCATCATCAATACTACCACTGAAAATCGCACCTTTGAGGAATCACGTGGACAAACAGTTGAAGTTAAAATCACAGACCAAGACATTCATGGAGCATTAGGCGTTGAGTTTCATCTTAAATCTAAAAACAAACACCTATCACCCTATTACGGTGCTGAAGCAATGCTCATCATGCGCACACAAGGAATCAAGGGCACCAACACCGATGATGGTCGCACCTATAAATTTCAATATTCATACAATGAAACCATCAACCGTACCGGTATATATGCCGGCGGATTTGCCGGTCTCGATTACTACTTAAATTCAGACTTTTACATAGGCACTGAAATTCAAGGTGGTTTCTATGCATTAAATATCAGAAATTCTGGAAAATCAGTATCAGTTGGAAATGGGGTAGTTTCCCAAGTTGGCTTTTACTCTGGAAATGAAATGAGTCTTCGATTCAGTTATTCTCCTGGAATTCGTATAGGATATAAATTTTAATCCCTAATTTCGCCAAGTGATGAGAAAAATTCTAATGGGTATGGCCTTGGCCATTGCGGGAACAACTGCGGCGCAGAACTATAATATAGATTCAAAAAACACACTGGAAGTAAACGTCAACCTTCAAACAGGAAGTAGCCCCATTAGTTTTGAAGCTCCAAGTCTTCGACTTAGACGATTCATCAAAGACGACCTTGCTCTAAGAGCACTTGTCGCCGTTTCGACCTTTTCCAATTCTGACCGAATTTATGATCCAGGTAATCGTGCTAACTTCGGTTTGACTACGCAAAGCAACTGGAATTTCAACGTGGGAGTAGGCGCTGAAAAACACATCAAATCCACCGAAAAACTCAGCGTATACTTGGGAGGTCAGCTCATGTTTGCCACTGGAGGAGGTAAATTTAGCGGGACCAATACCATCAATGGATTCACCTACGTTTCTGGAGGTGAGTTTAAAAACTCTGTTTCTGGAGGATTTGGATTTGGAGTTTTAGGCGTGTTTGGTGCAGATTACTATTTCACTAAAAACGTATATTTAGGTAGCGAAATTTCCTGTGGATACACCTACCAATTCAACGGTTACCAACTCAACTGGAACAACCAATCAAATAGTAGCACCGAATCTCAACTAACAACGACCATCGGACTCGGCATTGCAGTCAGTCCAGGCGTAAGGTTGGGCGTAAGATTTTGATACTATGTACTAGGTAGCAGGTACCAGGTACCTGGTTATTGAATTCTTAAAACTACCCCCATTTCAACAAAATCTGGTGAATCAAAGATGAACTTGCGTTGGAAGTGCGTTTTGAATCTCGTTCTGAATTCCCAATTTTGCGACAATCTATAATCAAGCCCTATACCTTGATAAAACATGGGTTTAGTAGAGGTAATTGGACGTAAAACATAGAAACCCAAATCGGTTCGCAGGGCCATTCGTCCCATGAGAATTAAATTACCAGCCCTTAGGGTTACCTCTGAGTTTTGAGGATATTTGAGCTCAGTAGGCTTCCCATCTAGTTTATAGAAATAAGTAGGATCTGTGATCCATTCTAATCCCACATCCCAAGCGCGTCGATTGGATTTTTGGAAGCGATAAGAAGCATCCAGATTCCAAACCAAATGAGTGCGATCATAAAGTAAACTGTGCTTCCTTAGTCCGAGTTTTAGACCCAAACTATACGGGTATGCGAAGAACTTCTTTTTTACTCTGTAAATGGGCTGTATTTTTTTGGAGTGTGGCGAAAAAACCAAGCCAGCGAAACCCATTCCTTGATTGAAATTCAAATTGGGAAATTTACTGTTGGCGGTATTGAAGTTAAACAATCTGTATCCCGCTTGAATTCCCAAAGAAGATGAAATTCCAAGTCGAACGCCTAATTCAGCTTCGGTTCTGACACAAGATTTTGAGGCCCAACCGTAACTTAGATGTCCGTAAACACCAAAAAGATCGGCGAAAGCATAGGTAACCCCAAAACGGGGAGCAACATGCGCAATTGTTAATGGGGTTAAAAAATTAAAATAAGTGCCATAACCGAGCTCTACCCCAATATATGCAGTAGGAAAGCGTTTTTTCTTTTTGAAAAAGCCTTGTTGCCTTTCTAGGAAGACTTCCCAATCTGCTCCCAACTTAATTGCGGCAGAATTTCCGGATGAGGCGGCTACATTTGCAAATAGATCACGTTGAGCGTTGAGGCGTAAAAACATCCCCAGAAAGAATAAAATAAGAGTAGCAAAAGGCTTCATAATTGACTTTCTTTATCGGCAAAATAATTAGCATAAAGAAAGAAAAAAACCGAATACAGCGGCGAAGCGATCAACCCGATTATATTATTGTAGATAGCTTTGAAAACTGAAACTTCAAATGCAAATTCCCTAAAAAATCCAAGTAAAAGGCAGACAATATCTAAAGTTGCTAAAAAAATCCAGAATTGCACAGGATAAGTGCCTTTAAGGGTCTTTTTTAAGTGAATGAAATTAACAAAAGCAATGGAATAAACCGCCACTTCTCTAACTGCAAATCGGATGGGTCCTGATTTAAAAATACCGTCATTCCAAAGTGATTGCAATATGAATTTTTGGTTGAAGTAGTAATATGCCACATATATTCCCCAAGAGGCCGCAAACCAGGGAAAGTAGCGTAAAAACTTTTGGGTCAGGCTCTTCTCTTGAGGTAAATCAGCCATAAGGTAAACATGATTAAATAAACAACCACTTGAAAGACGGTTTTATGAAAAAACTCGAAACTCTTAGGATCCCAAGTGATGATTTGAAGCAGCAATGACACCCTCAAAACATTGGTTCCAAATAAAATTATCACCCCTATTGATGAGTACAGTGCTTTTCTTTTCCAAGGTATGTCTGGGAACACCAGAATAAATGCTACGTATAGATAGAATATATCCCAACCGTTACAGGGCCAACCAATAAAAATCCTACCAACGGAATCTTTGACGTTATAACAAATGTAATTCGTTGCTGCATAATGTTCACCGTAAATTTTGGAAGGCTCACCAGAAATGAAAGCAGACACTCGTCCGCTAGCCGACGCCAATATACGGGTAAAGAAATTATGTATTTCGTAATGGTCAGCAATGAAGATCCATCCTAAAATAGCAATGATGGCATTGCGCAGAAATAATTTTTGTTCTCTCGAAAGTTGAGGAAGACTTTTCAGAAGGGCCATTTCAGGCAAAGTTACCTAACCAGGAAATAACTCTTGCAATTTTTTATAGCGGTAATCAAAAATATTCTTGACTTTGCCATGTACAAACAATGCCCCAGCAATATCTCCCAAGATACTTTTCCCAATATCGTAGTGAAGAATATCGGTCATTTTGACCCCACCCTCAACGGCTTCAAAATGATGCTCATGGTGCCAAATATTGTAAGGGCCTTTGCGTTGTTCATCTACAAAAAACTGTTTTTCCTTGACGTGTGTAATTTCTGTACACCAGTCTAATTGAATTCCTAAAAGCGGACTGATTTTATACGTAATAAACAAGCCCTCATACATTTTCTCAGGCACATCAGAGGTAATCTTAAAAACCATGTCGTCTGGCGTAATTTCATTCAAGTTTTTTGGGGATGAAAAGAAGTCCCAAGCCAAATCTAAACTGATGGGCAATATCTGCACTGATTGTAGTTTTCTCACATTTATATAACAAACTAGATATAGTTAAGTTTGTAGCGGGTTCCGGGTTCCGGGTTCCGGGTTCCGGGTTCCGGGGATCGGGTTCCATAGACCAGGTACCAAAGACTAGGTACCAAGTACCGACATCAACTTCAGTTGTTCCCTGGCAATATCGTTCCAGAGGTGCTCATCGGGGGTGGCGTGCCACCATAAATCAATCATGTGTCCCTGGTAAAAAACAATGTATCTGCGACCGGTGATGACGGTTTTCTTGACCAATTTGAGCATGTCGTTATTGTAAATTTCGCACTTGACGGTGTAACTCAGCGCTGGTCGTCCCCAAAGACTGTCGCATTCTAAAAAGCCGAGTTCAACATTTTTATAGGCATTTTGAAGGGCCGCCATGTGCTTAGCCTGACTGTCAGCGCCAAATTTAAACACGATGTTGGAAATGGTATCGCTCTTAATGTCTTTTAAAAATTGAGCGTGGGTTGCATCGCTCCACGTGCGCGGCACAGGATAATAAATTCTCATTTCGAAGTGCGTTGCTTGAGCATCAAAATCGTTTACACCTTTGCTTTTGTGTTTGAAAAAATACCCTCTCGGATTCACTTGATTGACTATTTGAATGTGTGGATGCACCGATTTCATTTGCAGCAAAGGAGCCGGAGATTCTGCTTGAGCCGAAATATTACCTCCGCTTGGGGATTCTTCTATGGGAGGAAGTTTATTTGGTTGCCCTACTACCAAAGTTATAAGCATAAAAAAAGCCGCCAAAAATCCTAAAGATTTCATTGGCGGCAAATATAATGTGGATTATTTTCTATTGGCAATTCTATTTCTGCATAGGGAACTAACAATAAAAAAAGCCCCGCTTTCGCGAGGCTTGACGTTTATGTGGTATCGGGCGGAATCGAACCGTCGACACAAGGATTTTCAGTCCTTTGCTCTACCAACTGAGCTACGATACCAAACGGGACTGCAAAAATAGGCATTAACACGGAATTTGCAAATTATTTTAAAAAAATTAAACTCCGATGCACAAACTCGGCATATTACTCCATTTTTAATCTAAGTTATGTCACAATACAGAAAAATACCTACAGTTACGGAGCAAGATATCTTGTATTTAACTCTTTATAATAGTAATTTTGCAATACTAGTCAGTCTGATAACTTTAAAATGAAAAATAACTTAAATTCTCTTTTGAAATCCGTTCGAAAATTTTCACGTTCTTGCGCTTTAATCGCTCCCCTTTTATTTCTAACCAATTTAAAATCTCAGTCAATTACGGGTATATCAGCTACGGGCGCAATTGTGAACGCTTCAGGTTCTAACTACAGCATAACTTGGACATCTGTAGCTGGGGCAAATGCACAGTACAAAGAAATAACATTGAGTTTAACTGGATTCGGCGGTAATACTGAAATTTGGTTTGCTGACACTAGCTCACAATCCACTTGGGAATTACAATATGGAAGTGTAGGCTCTAACGCCTGGAAAGAGTTTTGCCCAGGGAATGCAGGACCAGGAGCACCCATGCCGTTTAAGCCTGGAAACAATACTACAACAGCAACAGTTTACATACGTAACTCTTTAACCACCAAGGGAACGTTCAGCAATTTAATCACCTTTGGTATTGGTTCTGGATGTGGTAGCTTCACAACATCCATAACCATTCAAGCTACTGTAAATATTGTTGACGCTAATTCTGGCATATTTACCTGGAGTGAACCTCCAACTGGAGTAGATAGTTCATATAAAATTGCGGCTAACTGGACTCCCACAAGAACATCGCCAAAATCGTCAGACGTTTTGGTTGTTGATTTGGCTCAAGGATCAACAAGAAATACAACCATTTACATGGATGGAGTCAGTGATTCAATTTCTCAATTTATCATTTATCCTTACAACAATGTAACTTTCAAATGTTCTACCTCATCTAACTCAGGCAATTGGTTTGTAGGGCCAAAAACCAATCAACTAAATGATAACGAATTCAGACTAGACACATTTGCAGGGATGATTTATAACGGTGGTACTTTAAATCTCAATGTCTTAAATAATAATCAAGCCCTATTCAAAAGCAATCTTACCGTTTACTCCGGCACTTTGAACTTTAATGGACAAGGAAGACACACATTTCATAGAGATATTAATATTCCCGGTGGATCTTTGAGATTTCAACCCGCCTCAGGCATTAATACTTTACTTCTCAGGGGTAATAACACCAAACTTACAGGAACAGGAGGAAATTTGTATATTGATTCCAATATGGATGTTAGCATAGGTAATGGTTCTACTTCAACTTATACATTGCAACGTGTGCTACCCATTATCTCCAATTTGACCGTTGCCGCGAATACTACCATTTCATCCAACTCACCCACGAATTATTCAACATCAACCAATGTGAATGCTTTTGAACCTTTCCTTCAAATAAAGTCCACTCCTAAAGCAAATTCATCTGCACACGGACAAATTTTAGCTATACCTTCAACATCGTCAATTACTGGTGGTGTTTTATTTGAATTGTACAACAACAAACAAAGAGCTTATCGTGCGCTTGGTTTACCACTTTCAAACGGTATCATTATACCACAATTTACTGATGACATTGATGTAACAGGAAATGTCAGTGGAACCAATGCGAATGAATTTACCACCACTTGCAGTTGGTGCACTCACTCTTTATTTTCATGGAATGAAACTACAAGTACTTGGAGTCCATATACTTCAGGCAGTTCGGTAACCACTATTCCTCACGGTTCTGGTATGCTAATATTTTTTAGAGGAGCAAAAGGCAATGGATTAGGAGATACGACTGTTGTTGCCAACGACAAAGTTCTAACTTTTAAAGGAACGGTTGCTCAAGGTACATATAATTTCACTTTGGCAAACAACGGAACCGGAACTATCAAAGGATATAACTTAATTGGCAACCCTTACCCATGCACAATTGACCTCAGAGAAGTGTATGAAAGTAATAAAAACACAATTCTACCTAGATTTTACCTCTATGATGCAATTGGAAGACGTTACAATACTTGGGATAGTGTTGGAAAAGGCTCAAACCAGGCTCCGAGTTTGGACGGCACAACAAACTTTAAAAATAACGGCAACCGAAATAAAACCAAACTTTTAGCGGCAGGTGGAGCTGTATTCTTTGTATTGGATCCCAATGGCAGCTCAACCACATTGACATTTAACGAAAATCACAAATTCTCCGGGGCTCGCTCAACTACAAAACATTTTTCAAGTGGAATTCAAGAAGAACCTTCGAATGAATGCAATGTATTAAGAAGTGAAATAAGATTTCAGAACAATATTCAACCAGAATCAGATGGTTTTACTATCGAGTTTGATAACACCGGGATGAGTCAGGACGGCGATGTTTTTGACGTAACCAAAATGTGGGCTTATTTGGCTTATGGTCCAATAACTGCAAATAATTCATGGCTCACTATTGACCGTCGCGACAAGATCGCCAACCCCGGCGAAAGCAAATCAATTCCATTGAAGGTGGCTTATCCTAAAGATGCCCCAACCGCTATGGAAATCAGCTTTGATTATTGCCCTTCCGGTAATTACAAATACGATGTCAAACTAGTTGACAAGCTCACTCAAAAAACCACAACCATCGAAGATGGTACCACCTACAATTTCAATGCATCCAACACCGATGAAAAGAAATCTGATCGCTTTGAATTGGTGTTTACCGGTAGAGAGGCATCCTCAAATGAGAAATTTGAAACTGAAAGTTTCACCATCTATCCAAACCCAACTCAAAACTCCATTCAAATTTTAGATCCCAAAACAAGCATTCAACAAATAAATGTCTTGAATACATTTGGACAAACCGTTTCAGAAATTAAACCATCAGGCAAAACTCAGGTTAAACAAATCAATTTGGAAAACCTACCAAGTGGCATTTATATTCTTGAACTTTGCCATAAAAATGGAAAATCTTCTCAAAAAATTATCAAAGAATAAATTTAAAATATATATTTGCATTATGAACAAATACGCTAAAGCCCTCGCATTCTTCGCAGTTGCCTTGTTATCTACTGCTCTTTTCGCACAAGGTGTTCCTGACGATCCAGATTTGCAAGCCCAAGTTCCTGTAGATGGTGGAATCATTTCAGTAGTTGGTTCATCTATCGCCTACGGTGTATACCGCTTGAGAAATCGCAAGAAATAATTGAATCATTTTCTATATTTAAATCCCTAGTCACAAGCTAGGGATTTTTTTGTGTATCAATATATTATCCTTTTGTAATATATTGCAAAATGGACCGTAATCTAACCCATTATACCGTTTCCATAGGCTCAAATGTATGGATTGCCATGAACTTAGGCCTATTAGCATTTTTCATCATTGTTTTTGGCGCCTCCTACAAGGCAAACACCAAAAGACTCGACATCATCAGATATGCACTCGGAAGTTTCCTAGCCGCAGACTATATATATTCTCAAATTCACGCCATACTAAATGGTACATGGGATGCAACCGTAAACCTACCACTTCAATTATGTTCTTTCTCACAGCTTCTCGCCATTATACTTTGTTTCACAAAAAAACAATGGGTGTATGAATTTCTCATCTTCTGGAGCGCTGGAGCCATTCACGCATTCCTCACTCCAGAAATTACCGAAGGATATTCTATCTACAATGCGACAACATACACCATTGGACATGGTGGCATTATAGTAACCGCCTTCTTTGCAACCTACAAACTACAATTTACACCCCGTCCATTCTCTTGGTGGAAAGTGTTTCTTTACACCCAATTGGTTCTTCCAATTATCGGGTCTATCAACTATTTCTTAGGTGCTAATTATATGTATTTAGCACAACGTCCTGACGCAAATAATCCTTTCATCATCGGTGAATGGCCCTGGTACATCGTATCTCTAGAGGCCGTAATCATTGTTCATTTTTACGCTTTCCATTGGATCCATAAACGCGTTGTCCAAGTTCGCTACAACCTCACCGCCGCCACCTAAAACCCGAAACCCGAAACCCGATACCCGACCCCCGACCCCCGACCCCCGATACCCGATACCCGATACCCGCTTACAATAACTCTTCTACTGGCGGATTAATTACAATCTCATCAATAAAGATGAAGGCGTCTCCGTTGTAGTCAAAACCAGGATGTCCCTTTGGTAGTTTTCCGAAATTGCTCGCACTTACCCTAATATAGCGAGCTTTCACTTCAGAAATATATTTGACTTTTTTCTTTTTGATAATTTTTGGAGAAAGACAAATGGGTACAACTTGTGATTCTGATCTGCGCAGAGAAACATCGAACTTAAAATCATTAAACGGTATAAAATTGACTCCATCTAATGAATATTCTAGTCGAACTTCTTTGGGTAAAAAGATCCAAGCACGCTCATCAGATAAAAAACAGGGCATAATATGCTTTACGGATATTTCTTCCTTTAAATCGATCACTGCCTGAAAATCTTGCGATTGGTATCCTTGCCAGCCACCGCTTCGCCATTGCTCTGTACCTAAAACACCATCGACCAAAGCCTCAGGACCACCCGCGGAATACTGAGGATTATACTTCCCAGCAATGGAAACCACCTTGTAATTATTGGGTTTCTCGGTAATGTAGGTTGCCGTGAATTCAGTCTTAGAATTATATGGATCACCCACGCATGCCCATACCAAAGCAGATCCCGTCAAATTAAAAGTAAATTGTTTCTGATCTTCGACAAGATAATATCTGTGTACTACCCTTCCCGGGAACCCATGTTTAAATACAAACGGCGAATCAATATACCTCACATAAACATGCAATGGAGCGGCAACATGACCATTGGTAAAATTGGAAACCTGTACAGGATAGGTTGAACCTTTCTCCACCTGTTGTGGAGCTTGAATATCTGCACGGGCGTATATATGACTCACAGATTGTAAGTTTACAGCTGTCAAAGTATCTGTGTTTGATTGACTGAATTTTAGACCATCACCCATCAGAATCCAATCGTAAGGCACTTGATAATAAACCCTATCAGCACTCACATTTACTGACACCGGTACACCAAACTTACTTTTATATTTAGCTATGAAATCCGATCCTTTGAGTCCTAATGGACCAAATTCCTTCATGTTTGACGGACGCTCAAACACCAAAACCTCACCCATTTCGTTTTTCAAAGTAATTTCAGGAAACAAGGGATATCCCACTGAATATTCATTGCTACCGGGCGCCACTGCATAGATTCCCAACGCAGACATTACATACCAAGCACTCATTTGGCCGCAATCTTCATTTCCAATCAAACCATCAGGAGTATTTGAATAAAAATCCTTCATGATACGTCTGACCAGTTCTTGTGTTTTCTGGGGACTTCCTGCGTTGTTATATAAATACGCCATGTGATGACTTGGCTCGTTTCCGTGGGCATATTGTCCAATCAATCCGGAGATATCGGCCTGTTCCCGGCCTGAAAGTCCCTCGGAACCATAAAATAGACTGTCAAGTTGAGCATTAAAAGCCTTCTTACCACCCATTAATGAGATCAATTGTTCTAAATTATGAGGCACATAAAACGAATATTGCCAAGCATTGGCTTCGGTATAATGATTGTTGACTTCGCCGGGTTTATAGGGGGTTAAAAACTGCCCGTTTCGACGTGGACGCATGGTTTTGGTTTCTGGATCAAAGAGTCCCAAGAAACGCTCACTGCGCATTCGGTATTCATTGATGAGAGAAACCGAGTCTGGTCTTAACAATTGTATGATCTTTGAAACACACCAATCATCGTAAGCGTATTCAAGCGTTTTCGAAACTGATTCTGCCTCTTTCAAAACATCTATATAACCTAAATCAGCGTAATACAGAGTGAGTAGTTCTCGGGCAATAGGAATTTGATATTGGTAAGCAGGTTCCTTTAAATCAGAACTATTTCTGACTGCTTGAAGGAGCATTACAGTATCAAAATCAATCAAAATACCTTTTTGAAGTGCCTCCAAAATCACCGGAACACTGTGAAACCCAATCATGCAATTGGTCTCCGAACTACCCAATTCCCAAACCGGCAACCTGCCACCATCCCTGAATTGCAGGAGCATACTTTTGACAAATTCACGGGTTCGTGTTCTGTGCGTCAATGTCAGCAATGGATGCAACGCTCTGTAAGTATCCCACAGTGAAAAGACGTGATAAACTGAATGGTCTGCCGTATGAATTTTTTGATCTCGCCCGCGGTACCTAAAATTGGCATCTGAAGCCAACGACGGGTGTATTAAGCAATGATACCATGCGGTATAAAACACATTCAATACAGAATCATGATGCTTTTCACTTTTAAATGCAGCATGGTCTACCTGCAAATGGCTCATTTCATTCTCCCAAAGATCACGCGTTCGGAGAATACATCTTCCAAACCACTCTTCCGGGCGTGAAATCCGGTCAAATGTTTCTTCCGCTTTACCAAAATTCAACCATTCGTCCACCTGGCTTGAATTGGCTTGAACCCCTTCAAAATCTGTGAATGAAAGTACGGTTTTAATCATTAATGGCTGGGATTTTGCCCCACCGAAATATAGCAACACTTTGGTTTTTGCGTCATTCCATTTAACATCCATGATTTTCTCTGAAAATTCCGTTTCAAAAAACACCCATTGATTTTCTGCCCAAGCCTTGCTCTGTCTATGTCCGCGCACTTTTAACATCCCCTCATCCACATCCAACGAAAACGACAACAACGCATCGCGGTGTTCTAAATCTATCAATACCCAGCGGTCTTTTCCCTGGGGATAACTGTACTTCTGAAACCCTGCATATTCCGATGCTGTCAGCTCAACCGTGGTTTGAGTTTCATTGAGAAGTACTTTGTACCAACCGAGTGCTGCCGCTTCATTTTTGTGATTGAATGATTGTCTGTATTTCTTGGGATCAAATTCGGGGGAATTCAAAGGCTGAAAAAGCACATC